>Ga0307376_10001021_pt1 | contig 31938 bp, 35 predicted proteins | sample TR2MG_FD_202536 | JGI IMG/M metagenome (GOLD analysis project Ga0307376, IMG submission 202536) | Soil microbial communities from Risofladan, Vaasa, Finland - TR-2 | ecosystem: Environmental > Terrestrial > Soil > Coastal area > Acid sulfate soil | place: Finland: Risofladan, Vaasa | collected...
CTAACCCAACCTTTTCCATGTTGGAGGTTGGCCTCTACCACACATACCTGTCCAGCACATTCTTGAACGGTTGGATCAACTACGTTACCCCCTTGGGGGCGTCTTTGATTACACGTTACCGCGCCCACTCTAAGAACTTGGACGTGGCTGCCAAGTTCCATGATCCAGAGAACGTAGATTTCAGGCACCATACCCGGCTCAGCCTCTTGGGTGATGACGTTGTGATCTTGGCTTGTTCTGAGCCAGACGAGAAACACCAGTTCTTAGAGTTACCCCCAGAAAAAACATATTGGTTGTTCTGGTTTGACTGCGATGTGAGCGATTGTGAAATAGGGCGCTTTAGGACAACTATACCAGAACCGCAGCTACTCGAAGAGTTCCATGAATGGGCCGAACAGTCTAGTCAAGGGCTCAGTGACGAGTACTCTGGCAACGACAACTGCCAGGAAAATAGGGGTGGGACACCCGCCATCAAACTCGATGTGTCTCGCCTGAATGGTTGGATTTCTTTCTAGCTTTTAATAATCCCGTTATACAATCTAAATAACAGAAGATGTAGCTTGTGAGGAGATACGTGCATGAGCCTGCGTAAAGCTGTTATTAAGTTGGCGTACCATCAACCTCAGTTACGAGATGATCTGTTGCCTGTGGTCTTGTCTCCGAGGCAAAAACTGGCTTTGGGGCAGGTCATGTCGATTCGGAACGAACGCCAGGGAGCCCTTGTGCTAGATACCTTGGCTTATATGATAGCCAAAGAGATTACCCCGTCCGTGGCGCAAGCTGTTGAAAAGACGTTCAAGGTATATAGCCCATCGTCTATTGGGCGGTCGTACGTCACTGAGTTCAAAGATTTCTTGGCGACTGCCGGTAACAAAAACATTAAGGTACACGCTGGATTTGATCCTCAGATCATCCAGTCGGTATCGGATGTTATACTCCGACAGATTCTGCGAATGTTCTTGAAGCTGCGCCCCCCAAAGGCATCGGCACATGCAGGCGACGTACGTACGATCAAACAATGGTGGTACTACCTGTATTCTGGGGGCCAAGAGGGCCTCTGGAATTGGACAGAGAAGAATGTGACAGCAGCCCTACACCGTGAATTTACCGAGTGGCTGGAGCGCGAAGCACCACGACGATACGAAGGCTTTGTTGATGATGTGCTGGACAAAAAGTCAAACCAGATAGCTTCCCAGATCTTGAATATCATGGAACAGGGCGTCAAAGAAAACAAGGACAAGATCGAGGCAAGCTGGGTGAAGCAATTTGGCAAAACCGGTGGTTTACTTCAACGTATCAAAAGTTGGTTCGGGGGAGGCAAGGCTCTCAATGAAAAGAATCTTATGGACACCGTCACAAAGACCATCGAGGCGAACGCCCCAGAAATCAAACGAATCGTTGGCGAGTCTGTTGTGGCCGAGGATGTAAACACTGTGCTAAATTCCTTCAAGGCTGTGAGCCAAAGCAAACTTGCATCAGTGATTGAGAGTGTGATGGTTCCTTTGGTGTCTGGTGCCGTAGACCCGTATGTTCCGGCTGACTTGTCGGAAATTAGGGCGTAGATGATGATTGTGCTGAAATTTTTTGACTTTGACGATACCTTGTTTCGATCACCTGATCCACCTAACAGGGATCTATGGGAGGTTTCTCTTGAGCCGCCCCTAGTACCCAGAGTGCCTAACCAGGCCTGGTGGATTCAAGAAGTACTCCAGGCAGCCAGGGAAGCTATTGCAGACCCAGACGTGTACGCCGTCCTGATGACAGGTCGAACTTCTGACTTGTTTGAAGATCGAGTCCATGAATTACTGGCCCAACAAGGTCTTGAGTTTGACGAGGTACACCTAACAACGCCTGGGGTGGAAACCACTGAGTTCAAGTCCGAAAAGTTAGCTGAGATCTTGGCCAAGCTGAACAACCTGAACGACGAAGTAGACATGGTTGTGATCTACGATGACAGCTTTGACCGGATGGTCGAGTACCAGAGAATTATTGAGGGCAACGGGATTCCGTGCGAGATTCATTGGGTTCATGACGGGCGGCTGAGTTCCGATAGTTCTTTTATACATTCATCTTTGGTGAACAAAGGGCGTAGAAAGGCGGGCAATCCCTTGGACAAAAGAGTTTTCAATATCCTCCGACGAACATCTGGTGCGATGGGTCTTCCACCAGCCATGCTGGATGAGATGGTCAAGTACTATTCACAAAGACTTACCCCTGAAGAGTACGAAAAGATCAGGACAAAAGAACAGCGTACCAGGATCGAAGAAAAACTTGGTAGGCTGTTCAACGCATTGGCTGAGATTGATCCAAACTTGAGTGATCAGGAAATAGGGAACTCAATCACACGTGCCCTGGTGCCAATGATCTTCCCGGTGGGAAAACAGTTGGCCGCCAAATTGATGCACGCCTACACACTGTCAAATGGTGACTTCAAGCGGTTCGTCAAGAATCTGGAGAAAGCCGGGATCATCCGAGGGTGGTTCCGTAGGTTGATCAAGTTGGCAATGGTGACTCCGGCTGAGAAAGAGGAGGCCGCCTATGCGCTCAGAAATGCGCAAGCCACCCACGGTTGGAAGAACTTTGTGACGGCGTTGTTTCGTGGTGATTGGGATTGGCCAACTTTCGAGGCGAGGGCAAGATCACGCCTGAGAGCAATGCCAGGGAAACGCCGCCCTGAAGTCGAAGATTACGTGATGAAACGGCTCCAAGATCTCTACAACCAAGGTTCACGGGAGCTTTTGTACAACTATACAGCAAATGTGCTATAAAGAAATCTCCCTCTGGGGCAGAACCCAAGGGATGTTGACAACAATCTAACTGTCGGTAGGAAAGATATCATGAAACTGGCAAGTGATGAACAAATCAAAAAACGACTCATCCGTTTGGCTTACCAACAGCCCGGTCTTCGCAAGGACATTCTGCCCCTGGTGACAGCTACCGAGAAGCAAGCCAAAATCTACATGCTCAAGTTCGAGACACCCAGGGAGGCCCAACAAGAGCTACCCGCTTTTTATCGTGCGTTGCTGAAGATGGTCGGCCCAAAAATTGGGAAGGCTATCGGGAAACAGTACAACGAGTACCTCCCAACAAGCGAAGAGGCCGCTGCTGACTTTGCGGCGTTTCTTGCGAGTCAGGGTGGTGTCGAACTTGAGATTACCTTTAGCGTGTTCAACCCGGTTGTCCTCGAACACGTCAAGATCAACCAGTGGGTGAAATGGGCCAGGGACAAACGAGGTGGTCCGTATGATGGTGGTAACTACGCCCCGAACGATGTGACCGCGAAGATCATTGCAAAGGTCAACTACGAGTTCGTTCAGTGGATGCGATCCAAACAGGCAACACTACAAGTTGAACGACAGCTTGTGGCAGGAATCTCTGCACCGAACAACATCCGGGTTTTCATGCAGCAATTCAACAACAAACTGAAAGAACTTGTCAAAGCCAACAAGGACAAGATCTTTGCGTTGCCCCCTACGCCTACGCCACCGCGTAAACCGATATCTCCAGAGATCATGTTTAACCCGATGCTCAACCCGCGATTTGCGTCTGACAATAAAACAGCAATGGCATTTTCTGATCAGACGTACAGCAACACTGTTTCTGTCGCGATGGACACGGTTACTGGAATCCTGAATCGAGAAGTTGCCAACTCGGTTCGGGCAAACCCCGCCACAGTACCGCTCCAACAACTTGAACGCGCCATGAATTCAGCCGCTGCCGAAGACTACAAAAACGAAGTCATCTCGTACGTGTTACCAGCGGCTCGTCCGATGATCAGAGCATCCTTCCCGTTGAGTGCCTACTTTGATTTCACAAAAAACAAGATCATCTACACCAACAGTTGGATGAAAGCTCTACGTACCCTGATCAAAGTCGGTGGCGAAGAAGGTGCTGAAAAAGAGTTCCGCGCCAACTTGATCCGCCTGGCCAACGAGAAAAAACATCTGCGCCCCCATCTTTTGCCCTTGCTTCAGGAACACAAGTAGAGGTAAGATCAAAACCTCTTTGGTTTGCAGACCTTTTTTGCCTATCGGATCTCTCCCCCCCATTCCGGTGATCGGGTAGTATAGTGTAACAACTAACTTGATTGTCGGAGTGCGCCATGCCCCCTAAGACCAGTACATCAGATCCCAAACAAATCAAATTCGGTGTTGACGCCGCCTCCCGCCTTGTTCGCGGTGCATTGAGATTCGCCCAAGCAGTTCGAGTCACATACGGCCCTGGAGGTCGCCACGTCCTTTTACAACGCCTTGGTGGCCTTCTGCCAACCAAAGATGGCCTCACCGTCGGAAACGAACTTGTGTGGGATGATCCTATCGAGAACATGGGCTGCTCGATGCTCAAGAACGCCTGTCTGGCAGTTAACGAAAAAGTGGGAGATGGGACAACTACAACGGCCCTGTTGGCTGCAAGTCTAATTCGTCAAGGGTACGTACATCTTGCTGCCGGTGCAGATATGGGGCCAATCCTTAAGGGACTCCAGACAGCTTGCACACATACTCTGAATGTCTTGTTTGGAGCAGCCAAAGATGTCCCAGATCAACAAACCCTGGAACGGGTAGCCTATGTGGCCTCAAATGGTGATCAAGATCTAGCCGAAAAAATAGCAGAGGCTTGTCTGGCAGTAGGCAAAGATGGTTCGGTTGTCGTCCAAGAGGGCCAAACAACGGGTTTGGAGTTTATCTTGAAAGAAGGTCTTGAGTTAGATCGAGGCTGGTCTTGGGACGCGGTAAACACTGTTGAACAACGCAAAGAGTTCAACGGGGTCAAAGAAGTTATCGAAGGCCCTGTTGTGGCTGTGGTCAATAAAGTGCTCGAGAGTAAGGAAGATGTCCAAAACTTGATGGAGGAGTCTTCCCAGTTCGGGCGCACGGTACTTGTGATCGCGGATCAGATCGTTGGGATGGCTTCCTCGATCTTGTTCTTGAGCAACAAACACCATCCGACAACTTGGCGTTGGATACATACCCCGGGCCACACCAGGCAGGAGCGGCTGGAAAATCTCAAAGACCTGGCAGCCATGTCGGGAGCCCATCTGATCAACCCAGTCGCTGGCGATTCGCTAACCAGATTCAAAACAGAATGGTTGGGTGCTTTCCGCAAAGTAGACCTTTGGCCCCACAAGGCGGTAGTTGAAGCATACGAAGACAAGTCTGGGTTTATAAAGCTCAGGGTGGACGAACTGAAAGCTGAATTGAAGTTTGCCGAATCCGACTTTGACCACGACCAGATTAAGAGTCGAATTGCCAGACTGGTTGGGGGATTGTGTACTTTGAAGGTTGGCGGGTTCACAGAGTCTGAAATCAAGGAAAAGTACTCTCGTGTTGAGGATGCCCTACATGCTACCCAGGCGGCTTTGGGCGGTGGTTTTGTTCCTGGGGGCGGCGTGACCTACTTGATGTTAGGTCGATCCTTGTCGGGTTTCCGAGGAGTTGGTTGGGATATGTTGAGCCATGCTCTCCATGAGCCGATTAAGCAACTCATACAGAACACAGGCCGAGAACCACATACAATTGTAGATTGTTTGAAAAACTGGGAGGGTTGGGATGCGTCCATTGGACAGGCCAGGATGCTTGACCAGCCGCCACAAATCATTGATCCAACAGAAGTTGTGCAAGAATCAATCCGTGCCGCTTGCTCTGTGGCTGTGTTGATCTTGAGTGCAGAAGCTACAATTACAAGGAGTCGGTAATGGACAGACCGGAAGTTCGACGTATGGATGCCACAGTTGAGGCCATCGTCAAGGGATTGGTCGATAACCCCAATGCTGTAACTATTGATGTCTTAGAGGGACAAACCATTGTTGTGTTCGAGGTGTTTATGGATCGAGAGGACATAGGGAAAGTGATCGGCAAGCATGGCCGTATTATTCAAGCGATCAGAACAATCTTGGAGGGCGCTTCTGCCAAAGACAAGATCAACTATGTTTTTCAAGTTGTCGAAGACTGATCTTTCGTCAAAGGCAACGGAGTCAGAGGAGCACAAACGCATTCTCCAGATTGAATTCGATCAAACCGCTCTTCTATTTCTTCAGGGGGGACGCCTAATTTTTTCAACAACTTTCTCAGACGTTTGTTGTTTTGTGCGCCGACGGCTTTTAGTTCTCCCGTTGTTCTGTTCGGGTCAGACGGTTTCATTTCCCCTGTTCCTCTCGTTATTCAGCGGTCAGAATCAATTCCTGTAATCGATCACGCAAACGATCTACACGCCCAACAAGTTGTTCCAAGAGCACAACAGTTGTTTGGATCGAGGACATCATTTCCTTATCTACCTCTTTGCGGTGATCTTTTAGGGTTGATACGGCCCTCTGTAGCTCTTTTTCAAGAGTAGTTAGTGATTCATTAGCCCGACAATATGTATCTGGTACTTTTTTGCCCATAGGCAAGTCATGTCCTGCTTGTACCGCCCTAGATATTTCTCGGGACGTGGCCTCCAAGGCATGGATCGCTTCAAACGCCTTTGTTTGTCTTTCTTTGAAGACTTCGTTTTGGATATGTTGTTTAATCGCGCATACAGCTTCAAGTGTTCGGGCAAGTTCTCCCTGAACCTCTTTGATCTTTTCGGTGTACGCCTCTTTCATGTCCAGTTGCCGGTGGCTGATCTTACGGAGTCCATGTGTGTCATGGGCCAGGGCCACCTGTACGCCCTGTACGTGTTGATCCAGGTTTGCTACGGAGCCCAAAAGAGTCTTGAGGTCAGCTTTGATCTGTGTGTTGCTTGCTGTAACCTCGGTATTGAGGGTTGTGTACAACCCATTTAAGGTTGTTAATGAGCTAAGGATACTCGTGTTTTGTGTGTTTATGGCCAAAATTCCGTTATTGATGGCTTCTTGCACGGGGTCAGTGTATAAATTGGCTTTTTGGAGCAGTTTCAGGACGGCCCCATACAGAAAGACCCCCACCGCTACAACAACTAGGCCAATAAAAACGTAACCGACTGCGGCCCCCCAACTTGAAAACAAAGACGGAATGGGGGCTTGTCCTGTGGGTGGATTTTTTTGTTGCGTGACTGCTGTAGCTGGTGCCAGGAACAACATCATGAGCAACCCAAACACACGATAGATCATGTACCGATGCCTCTTCAAAGCTGGTTGTTTTAGATTACGAAACCGTACCAGCCCCTGCACCACCAGCCGCGATCACTGTTGCGTAGATCGCTTTCAGCAGCGCCTGTTCATATGTATCGCCGTCTGTGACGGCTTTGGCAAACTCGACACCCAAATTTTCTGGATCTAGCCGAACGGTACTCAGGCGGTGCTCGGTGAAGGTTTCTCCATCAAGTTGCCCTTCCCTGAGTTCGGCAATGCCGTAGTGTTGGCCGTCGTCCACAATGTTGATGGTCACTTTCTTGAGCCGTACCTCAGTTGTGGTTGTGGTTTCTTCTATTGGGGTTGTTAAGGCAAGTTTGAGGGGCATTCTCTTCTAGTCCTTTCGTTATTTTATGAAGTCATATAAAAGTTTGAGGAGCAGTCCGCCACAAGCTGTGATCAGACTGTAGACAAACTTTTCCAGCAGTTTCATCTTGTCTTGCATGACATCGACTTTTCTCAAAAGGTCTTGGTGATCTTTGTCGGCTTCACCAACTTTTTTCTTGAGGGACTCGACCTTTTCCTTGGTGGAGTCATTGTCTGTCCAAACACGGCCCATCTCAGCTTGCATGGTCAACTGGAACTTGCTGTCTGAAAGCGTCCTGTCCAGAAAGCGATCTTTGCCGATGCGGCTTTGACCATTACTCACGAGCCGTTCCTCCTATACCGTTTGTGCGGCCTTGACTGTTTTGATGTATTCTTCCAGTGGGATCGGTTTGATGGACTTGCCATGAATCCACCAATCTCTAATCAACTTTGGGTCAAACGCCGTCAAGATCATCTCGGAACTTAGAACTTTTGTGGGGGCATAGACGTTGACCTTCATTTTTTTGTAGCGCGGATCGCCAAGATCGGCCAGGTCGTTGCACCGTTGTAGATCCCGCATCGCATCCATAAAGGTCTGGTCGTGCATAATTGTGAGCAGTCTCAGGCCCAACTGGAGGCCATTTTTCATGTCGTCCGCAGTAAGCTGGGTAATTCTTTTCTCGTACTGCAAACATGACGTTATGATCAAGTCTATTTCCTCGCAGCCAGCGTCGATTACAGCACCAATCGCTGTGGGGGAGCGCATGGCACCATCCGTGTAGATCCCCTCACCAATATGTGGAGTCGGGAAGGCAAAAGGTAGGGCAGCGCTGGCCATCATCCAGTCAATCAGGTTGTCACTCTGCTCAGTAGACTCGACGTAGCGCCCCGTCAGCAGATCAACACAACCGAACCTCAAAATGTTGCCAGCGTCACGGACTTTTTGTGGGTCAAAGTTTTTGGTGATCAATTCACGGAGAGGCTCAAGATCAAACACACCTGTGCTCCAAGCCAGGCGTAAGGCTCCCCAAATGGTTTTTGTGTAGATATCTTTGTTGCCCTCGATACCAAACCACAGATCATTGAGTTTTTTGGAATACTCTCGGAGTTCACCGTCTTTGGCTTGGGCCAAGAATCCCGCATTTATGGAGCCAACGGATATACCTGTGAGTATAGGGTAGTGTCTATCTGGGTCATTTTCGGTAATTTCGTCAATGACGCCAGCTTCATAGGCTCCCAGGGCGCTACCACCCCCTAATACTAATGCTCGTTTCATAGCGCATTCCTTTTATGGACGGAAACTGGGAAATGGGACAATCGTGGGTACAACCCCAGTTGATTTTTGTAGGATTTTGAATGTTTCCTTTTTGAAATAAACAAGATCGTCGTCCCATGCGATCGGTTCGTCTTTTACGAAATCTCTATCTACTAAAGATATAAACAAATTATGAGTCAGGTATGGTTTATCTGTTTCGCGTACCCCAATCCAAATTTTGTCGATTAGCGTGGTTTTTCGTCGAACGGTACCCATAGTTGCAGGTGGATCGATTTGAGTAGCTTTTTTTAGATCTTTATCTGTTGTCATCCGTCGTCCTCCTTCAGAGCGCCATACATGACGCCTATAGCGAACTCACCCCCCCATTCTTTTGCGACTGTCACAATGAGGCGACATTGCAAATCTCCACACATCTCCCTTGCTCTCAAATATCTCATGGGGAGGGATTGTGTGGTGTTGGTACTCCCACGGTTTTTGTAGTGGCCCACGGGGGTACTGCCCCCAATTGGCGAGTATGGTGGATCAACACCGCCTGCGTCTTGTTGAATTTGGAACAGCCGTTCATAGACGTACTGGCCCAGGAACTCTTCCCCTCGCATCATGGTGTAGACAATGGGGCAGTTCATGTTAACGTCCGATGATGCGAGGATTCTGGCAAATTCGATGGTGCATATGTAACCGGCAGGGGCTTCAATCACGTAAGTAAGGGTATCTTGGGCCTTATAGAAACTAGCCCTAACCTGTTTTCCAGCCTGAGAGGAATTGAAGTGGATCTCGCCATTCCGGTAGTCTATGTAGAAATCACCAGCAGTAAGAGGGTTGTCCAAGAAATCCGCAGCTTGGGAATCCTCGGTTTTGGCGACCCATTCACCGCCTTCATAGACCTCGACAACGGGTTTGATGCTGGGGTAACCCATTTGTTGGAGGGTATAGTCCACGATGTTTTCGTGCATAATCCCGCCATGTGAGCCATCGATCCAAAAGAGATGGGCTGGGGTAGCCCCCGTATCCCAAACCGTACCCGCTCCTTTATCTCTCATGGCAAACTGGACTTCGTAAGAAGCATCTTGCCACCAACTTGTTTTATCGCAGAAGTTTGGGATGAAGTGGTAGGACTCCTCCCCAATATTGGGGTCTTGGATCGTATGGGCATCTCCATCGGGGGTGTACCTTTGAGCGTCCCCGGCTGATTCCTCGATCCAAGTCTTGGTTGGATCGATCGTGTGGGCTGTGTTTGTAGGGCATTTGTCGGGAGGGGAGTTGGTAGACTCCTCCCAAACATACTTGTTTGCGGATTCCGTGACACACCACAGATGATATTTGTAAAGTAGGGGCATCGGTTTACCTCATCGAAAAGACAAGTAATAAAGGGTAGATTTACTAGACCCACCATCAAATTTGTAAAGCTCGAATTGAAACATCGCTTGCTCAGGGGGGAGGTTGGTCAGGGCGGAGGTCTGGATCAGTTGTGGGCCTACCTCAGTCCAGGTAAGGGTTGCTATCGGATTTCCATTGGTGAGGTCGTATGAACTCAGGATGGAATACCCGGCTGTGCCACCACGTCCGGTAATCGCTTTGAATTTAGTCGGGTTCATGTCGTTTGTGCCGGGGAAGATGCCGATGACTACGACCCTTGGGGTTGTGGAATTAGACTCGACGAAAGGTGTTGCGCTAGTGAAAAAAGAGATATCGACTCCAGAACGTTCACCGATTGATGTATCGTCATCCCCGGCAATTCTCCAGATAGCTGCACCGGAAGCGTCATCTACACAAATATATGATTTTTGATTTGCGGTGTCGATCCAGACTGATCCTTTGCTATACCCGTCGTCTTTGTCATCCGTTACCCCCGGCTGGACTGTGGAATTGTTGTTGTACTTGGGGGTGACGCTTTCCCTAACCCAAAGAGACTGATTTTTGGTTAGGTCTGCCCCGTTGAGGTTCAGTAGAACATCATCATTGGTGATGTAATCATCAAATAGTTGGAAGCTCTCTTGTATTTCACCAACAGTGTTGTAGTCTGTGAGAGTAACTTGCCCACTCGCCGGGATCTTGGCATCGGGGGCGGTCAGGAATCGTAGGGGGAGATCCCCGGCTGTTTGATTTTTAGCTATGATCGTTGTTCCCATGATTACACCCTCCACCGCAGTCTAACAGAGCCATGAACATTGGAAGTTGCGTTTCCCCCAGTCTGGTTTCTGACCCCCAGGATCTGTCCGGCTGTAAAATTGGCATTGAGAGTGACATCACCCCCTGCTACTGCCGTCGATGCTAGGGTGGCTATCCCTGAGCCATTAGCGGTTACCTCAAAAGTAGATGAGTCGGTGTCAGTTCGGGTATATTCTATGGAGACAATGGAACCATTGAACTCAGCCCTTTTCCCATCAGCGCTGCTGTACGATAAATTACCAACCCCTCGGTAGTAACCCCCGGCAGGGGTGGTTCCTTGTTTTCCAAAGAAGAAAACAGATTCAGCTATAGACAGGAACTTTGACCTAGCGGCGTCATAGGCCATCCACATATCAAGGACTGTGTTGTAGTAAAGATCACCATCGGCGGGGGTAGGCACTGTCGGGTCGGTCGCCGAACCTCCATAATTGCGTTTGCCGGAATCCTGGATCAGCTTTCCCGTCGTTCCGTTGAACACAGCCATCCCATAGTCAATGGAGAGGGTTGGACCTACTACATCTCCTGCGGCAGGGGGTGAGAATGTACCTCCGGGCATCCCGGAAGCATTTCTTAGGTCTACAACATCAAGGATCTTCGCCTTCCGTGTTCCGCCAAAGCCACTAGCGGATCGGAGTATGAAGCGGTACAGGACACGCATTTCAACGAACGGCAAATCCCCCACATCTAAAGAAGACAATGTGTTATTGTCCCTGGCATTGTCTAAGTTTCCGTCCGTTCTTTGACCTTGGATGGAAACCACAGGAGCGGCTGGATCATTAGTGGCTACTAGCCAATAAGCTACATAATCGTTGTTCTCTAATTCGGTCTGACCCCACGTACCCCCGGAGTTTTCATTCCAGGCTACTCTGCCCGATCCGGTATTCTTAAACCAAAAGGTAGTGGCGTTATCCTTAACCCAGAGTCCAGGGTTCCCGGATCGGTGATATACGGGGATCTGTGCAGGTTTGGTTAGGATTTGTTCAAATGGATTTGAAGGTGACGCTGCGTGAGTAATTAGGATGTTGATGTCTTCGTCGTCTATCTCACCGTTCGATATGCCGAGTTGCACCCCGGCGTCGGAATCGTCGTTTAACGTGTACCCGGAAGCCCCCAACCCCCCACTTCGGCTATTATAGGTGGTACCGCGAGTTTCGTGGAGGTACTTATGTGTCCTCCAATCCATCGATAAGCCGTGACGCTCTTCACCCAAGATATACTTGTTGGGTACGGAATCGGTATTCCAATAGATAATCGCAACAAATGCTTCTGATGAGAAATCGAAAGGTGTTTGGCTTGCAACCAGAACGCCGCTTGTATTGTATCGGATAAACCAAAGACCCGCAGTATCAGTGATCTGTACCGTCTCCGCCGAGGTTTTCGTAAACTCTGCACCTTTCACGTAAAAGACAAAGGAGGTGGCCGGTGCCAAAGGTTCTATTGTGAATGTCCGAACGGGCGGCCCTGTGGGATCAAAAGAGATTTGGGAATCCGTTCGATTCGGAAAGCCTGTAGGATCATCCGTGACGGCACCTAGATCCGTAAAGGGGTTTTGAGTTATATCCACCCAAACAGCCGTACCGCTGGACGAGTCACTACAAACGTAAGCCCTGTCCGTGGCCGTGTTTACCCAATTGGAGCCCTTGGAATAACCGTCATCTTCATCATCACCCGTTGTAGGTATGGTAACTGCTGTCAAGTTATGTAGCGGCTCCAAAGACACCAATAAGTGTAAGGATTGGGCCTTGGTCAAATCCACGGCATCGCGGTTTAGTAGGACATCGTCGTTAGTGACGTAATTGAATAGTTCTGTGTCTTTTTGAATCTGGTCAACAGAGTTGAATTCGGTTAGATCCCGTTGACCGCTTGCCGGTATCTTAGAGTCCTCGGCTAGTAATTGGGTGAGGGCTAGATCCCCTGCGGTTTGGTTCTTTGCAATGATTACAACAGCCATAGATCAAACCCTCCACCGTACTTGAAACCAAGCCTGAGTATCCAACATAGTATTGCCACCGGTTTGGTTGCGTAGAGCCAAAACATCCCCTTGACTAAAATTGGCATCAAGGGTGTTGTCGTAACCCAAAACAGCAGAAGATGCGACCGTTGCGAGGTTGGTTCCGTTGGCAACGATTTCAAAATTAGCAGATGCGGTATTGGATCGCGTGTACCCGAAAGAAACAAGGGTACCGTCAAATTTTGCTACGTAGCCAATCGTGGAACTGAGCGTCTTACCATCGATGCCTCGGTAATATGCCCCGGCGGGAACACCGCCAGTACGCCCAGCCTGAAAAGATTGGTTCGTAAAAGACAAGAACTTAGATCGAACCGCATCGTAAGTTAACCACATATCCAAGACTGTGTTGTAATAGATGTCACCATCGGCTGGGGTGGGTACGGTGGGGTCAGTCGCAGACCCCCCGTAGTTACGCTTACCAGAATCTTGGATGATCTTGCCAGTCGTACCGTTGAAGACAACCATGCCCCAATCAATGGAAGACCCGGGCCCAACAACATCACCGGTGCCTGACCCACTGACGGTTGTGTTTTTCCAAATAGCTGCGCCTGTGGCATTGTCCAAGCAAACATATTCGTTGTTGTTTGTTGTGTCTAACCACCGGGAGCCGATCTCATAGCCCCCAGAAAAGCCATCATCTGCGCTTGTAGGCGCAACAGTTTTGTTGAACTCAGATTTGACGACCGTCATATCACCGGCGGTGTCGGACTTGAGCCAACCCTGGATCGTTGATCCACCAGGTAAGAATCGTAAAAGGTTAGGAAGTTGAAGCCTGGCTGTAGTACCAATCCGCTGTAAAATCGGAACTGTGGCACCAAGGCCAAGCTGAAATGAGTTCTCAGATGTACCTGTCAGGTTTCTGAACACTGGCATCCTCGTGCTCTCCTATAAGGAAATCGCGTGGTTCCTAAGCGCCCTCTCGCTAAGGACAGGAACTCGCGTCGAGAATGGAATCAGCGAGAACTAATTTTAGGCGTTTGGCGTACAGTAGCGAACTACTACAACACCGGCACCCGCCGCAGGTGCTCCGCCAACAGTGGTTCGTACAACAGTAGCCGCAGCGCCTTGAGCCGTATCTTGTTCGACCGTGAAAATTGATCCTGCGGGGTTCTGTGGTCGGTTTTGAGCCGTACCCATGAACAGATCCACAGTCGCCGTGTTACCAACCGAAATCGTAGCACCCCCGGAATACGGGGTTGTGATTTCCAATGAGCAAAAAACAATGCGATTGTTTGCGGGGATAGAGGACGTTGAGTCTTGGCTTGCCGAGTTGTCGATCACGTACCTGATTTCCCGAATTGCGCCGGACAAGCTCCCGATATCACCGATTTTCACCCATACGGTATTGTCTGCATCCCAAATGTAGATGCTGTCGGGATCGAAGCTGACAGTACCGCCGGTAAGGGCATCTGTGACTGCGATGGTACGCCCCTCAACGGCGACCAACAACTCCGCATTACCAGATCCCGATCCATCATCAAACCAGACATCACCAATGTCCGCAGCCGTTCCGTTGGAATTGACAACGATATGGTGGCGAACACCGGTGTTTGTTGGGGTCGTGTCACCGTCAACTTGTGCGGTGACGATCATGGGTTTTTCGAGCTTGTCGGCGTAGTACTTGGTGACGGCATCGTTGTCGCCGACCGGTGCGGCTACTCGCAAGTTGGCATACGCCGAGTCGTCCGAAGATCGGACCTCGAGTTCCCCGCCGGAAGTTGACTTAATGGCAGCCCGCTCAATCCCGAATTGGAAGAAGCTCGTGACTGTACCCTTTAGATTTTTCCATACATCTCCTGGTGGCATCCTTCTCTCCTTGCGTTACGTGCGCTTCACCTCGATCAAGACGTACCCTGATCCTTGGGTAGACGCGCCGGGTGATAGTGTTAATAAAATGGCGGTATCAACGCCAAACTCAAAGTTTTCGTCGTTTCCGTAGTTTCCTAGTTTTTTGGGGTTGTTTCCTTTCCTTTCAATCATCAGTTCCACATTCGCAAAAATCCCAACCGACAAAGTTGCAGCGTTGTCGTCATATACCGTTTCTATAACCAATTCAGTGTCAGTTATCATTTCTCCGGTAATCAACGTGTAAATTGTTTGTGGGGTTGGTGTGGCAAACGTAAACGGGAACTTGATGTATTCGACGGCAGGGGTTACCGCCCCACCAAACAAGATCCAACGCCCTGGGTCGGCAATGCCGATATCATCGGGGCGTACAACAGTATTGCCGTCGTCGGGTAGAAGGGACTGATCATCAAACATATACAGACGGGGCGGCGCTGGGTTCTGAACCCCAATCACGTACAGATCAACGTGATCTGTAACGGCCCTCAATGCCGGGATATTCTCGACATTGCTTCGCCAATCAGACGATCCGCTGCCACCGCACACACAAATAGCGAAGTCGGCCACGGTCATCCCGTCTACGATGGATGGTAGTACCATATCACCCTAACTCTTGGACGTACTTGTTAGTAGCATCCGTTCTGTAGAGGGTAGAGTATAATGAATTTATTTGAATCACTTAAAGGGAAGGAGTGCAGGATGAGTCAACCCCCGCCGACCCCCTGGAAAAAAGGGGAGTACCAAGACCACCGTGTTTTTGTAATTGAGGTCGAAGTTTGCTGCAACAAACACGGCCAAGTTTTTTCGGCACACAAGCTCCAAGACCAAGACGACCATAAAGTTGCTATGTCGATGTCGTCTGGGGGTATTCAGGAGAGTGCCTTTGCGCTACTTCAAGAGGCTTTGAGGCGTGAGGCAAACCTTCAGTCCCTGATCTGTTTAGGGAGCCGTCCAGGCTTTAAAGAGTCCCTTCAGGGTAATAGTAAGGAGGAGGTTGTAGAAGAGCTTGCCGCATCGTTGACTAAAATTATAACGGATCAGACTAGCAAATTGGCCAAGCCCGTTGTGCAGGAGATGATCGAAATGCTAATTGCCGGATAAAATGTAGTACAAAATATGGATTTTTTGACTAATGGAGTAACTATATATAGTATTAGTAAGGCACGCGGTTGTTTTGAAACGTGCCGACCGCTGTTGAAATATGTAGATGGGAGGTGGCGACGATGACTATTCAGGACATCATGGATATGGTGAGACCGAGGTTTTTCGCCAAATGGTGTGGCCGATTGAATGATCTAGGTCGCAAAAAAAGCGAGATGAGTCCAGAAGATGCCTACAAAGCTGGGTATTGGGACGGTGTTGTTGATAGTGTTGATGTTGGAACTGATGCTGGGATCATTCAGACTATTCCAGGTCCTGCGGATCAAAATCTGCATTGAACTCAATCGTGTTTTCGTCCTCACTAGGAGGAGGCTCCCGCTGTAGACGTAATCCAGGTTTTAACTTCACGACATGTGCTGCTTTAGAAGGGAAATATTTCTTATTCCCAAAATAATTGACCATTCGGGCCTTTTTATTGTGCATCGTAAAATAGCCCAAGGGGGTTCTGGTGCGCTCCCCTGGCTCCATTTCCATTAGAACTTCTGGTATTCCTTCAACTATTACCCGGATGAGTTCTCTTGGACATCCTGTCCTGATGGTCATCCGCCGCAAAAAATCTTCCCACAACATTTAATATGCCTCCTACCACATCTTACCCACGGATATCGTTTTTCTTTCTATGAAACCTTTTTCAGTGAGTGATGTAGAGTGAAACTAAGGACTAAGAAATGCAAAACAAGATCGCAAAAGCTGCTGTACTCCCCAAACGACAACGCACCCAGTATTCTTGTATGGCCACATCTTTGGCGATGTGTTTAGAGGCCCTGGGCGTCGAAACCAATGAAGATGAAGTCAACCGGGTGTTGGATGCACGACCCATGCAAGGGGCCGCCTGGGAGGAGGCCATCGCCACTGCCCAGTATTATGGATGCCGCGCTACCCTTGTTTGCCCCTGCTCTGTTCAGCAGTTAAAAAGGTGGACAGACCAAGGACTCCCCGTGATGATTTCGTGGAATCCAGAGGGACGGCCCTGGTCACACGCCAGTGTTGTTTTTGACGTGGACGACAACTTGAACGTCCATGTGGCCGATCCAAACATACCTGATCCAGACGAGACTGTACGGATCATGTCTAAGAGCGACTTTTACTCTAAGTGGTCAGAGAAGTGGTCGAAGTATATTGTTCGGCGGCCAGCCATGATGATCGAACGCGAAATCAGTGTTGATGGCATCCCGAAGCTGGGTTCTTCACCAACCAGGGCTCGTCGGGTTGTTTCCAGATACTTAAAAAGGTATGAGGTTTAGATATGTCCGCGACTTTAACACAAGATCCTATTTCCAGAAAGTCTCTCCTTAAACTGCACAAAATTCTTCAGACGTTGGGGATCAACCGAGACGAACTCGCGCCCCCAGTCAAGAAGTTGTTTCAAGCCGAAGGCAGAAAGATGTATCTGCCAGACTTCGACGATGCTCTTCGTGTGCTTCGGATGATCGTCCTCCAAAAAGCTAGCCGTGAGTTGCGTGATGTCATCACAGAGTTAGATATGTCTGGTGGCCTTCGTTTTGCGATGGCGAGGCGTGTTGTGGCTCGATTTATGAGTGGGCCTATGGAAGTGCGCAAAAACAGGGCTGCCTGGAACCAGTTGAACAAGCTGATTAGCCGAGGTGAAATCAAAGCTTCTGTGGGGGCAACAGCAATGCTCCAAGCTTTCAACCTCGGATCAAGTCGTGTTCAAGCAGCGCATTTTGATCAGTTGCAAAAGGATCTAGGCCGTACCAGGAGCCCAGAGGCGAAGGCTTTGGTCACCTATCTACAACAGCTACAGATGGAGTCGTACAGAAACTATGGTTAACCGGCTCCTGCTATCGATCAAGATCGCATCCAGGTATTTGCGATCCAGGGATATTCTGATTCCCAGTGATGTGCCTTATGGTAGCGCACAGATTTACCTAATGGATATCAAAAAAGATCGGTTTGTCCACTTTACGCTTGAAGATCGAATACCTGAAATTTTGGCCTCTGGTAAGTTGATGTTCAATCCGCCATACGAGAAATTTGGCATCGAAGAGGTTGCTGCCATATCCATTGTGTGGGGCAAGTATTTACCTGGAGTCCAAACAACTCACACCGAGAAAAAGGGCAAGCTTGGAGCGATCTTGTTTGAAACGAACACGATCCCCAAGGTTGGCTACTCAGAAGAAGTCTTGTGGGGCCGTGATGTTGTATTCACACGGGCAACAAGGTTGAGCGCCAACAAAGCTCGGAGCAAGGTTGTGCGTGCCCCCTTTCGGAATATAGTCGATGGCGCAGACATTGTTATGTATGTTTGACACATAGGAGGAAGGCGATGAGCTTCCCTAGAGTTTCCCGACAAGACATGGAGATCTTACTCAGAGAATCCGCCAAGGTGGCTGACTCCACGCTACCTCCGGCACCTGAAGAGGAAGATGAGGGCGTTGAGAACGAGGAGGAGAAGGAAGGCAAGTTTGAGAAAGGTAAGGATGTCCCCCTCTCCAAGCTGCCGAAAAAACTTCAGGACAACGCCAAAAAACCACCGGCCTCGTTTAAACAACATACCAAGAGCAGTGGGGACGAACGTGTTCGTCAGCGCCTCTCTTGGGACAAACAGGCCCGGTGGGAGGTACACTATCTGCCATCGTCTGCCAACAAGTTCAAGGTATCCCAACCATTCGGATCACAACACCAAGCCGAAAACTGGGTGCGCGGTGAACAGCTACAACGACGTTCTGATGAGATCTTCATCCAGAATGTGCGTACCGGCGAGAAGTTTGTGTATGACCCGATCCGTAACCGATACCGCAAACAAGCTGCCATTACCCCTACGGGGTTGTACGGTTACACAAAAGCAATCCAAAATGATTGTGAGGCAGCCGTCCGCAAACTCAACCGTCAGGCTGGCAAAGTGGCTCGTGCGATCTACAGCAAGGATCAACGTGTTGCCGAATTTTTGGGGGCGCACTCCAAACGTGCTAAAAGCCATCCGGCCCAAGTGCTTATTAGTGCCATCAAGGAGATGGGGCCTAAGTTCGCCAGCATGAAAAACCCCCCACGAGAGGTCTACAACGGTCCTCCAAGGCCAGATGCGCGCGGATATCCAATCAAGGAAGCCAGTTCTTTAGACCTGGAGCAAATTGAACGGAGTGCGTACGAGAACGCCAGGGAGAGTTTCCAGGAACGTGAAGCCAGGGAGTACGGTATGTACGGATATCCTACTCGAACAGCACGTCTTGGCCTTGACGGGTGCGCTACCATACGTGAACACGCAGGAATCATCGCCTCCGACCTCCATCGACGGAGACAAGCTCTTTACGACAATATCACTGGGTTTTTCCAAACCCACGCAAAGACAGCCCGTTGTCCAACATCCAGGGTGATCTTGTCTTGTTACCCTGAGAGTACCATCAAATTCGCCTCAGATGATTCGACACCACAAGAAAAACCGGCTTCGGTTTCCGAATGGCTTGCCTGGGAAGAGTGACCAAGTCACTGACCAACCCCCACCCAACTTGGTCAGTGACCAAGTGACCAAGTTGTGATCAAGTCTCCACGATGGGCCTGAAGGGAAGCACAGCGGCTTTGGGCTGCTTTTCTAGGGCATCTCGGTAGTGATCATCACACAACACGGCCCACCAAGATAAATCACATCGGTTTTGCCCAGGTTTCCCGCATTCGCAACAAATTGTGCGGCTACGTTCCTCTATATCGTCTACCAATTCATAGATCTCGTTGGTCATATAGAGCATTGATATCTGCATGGTGCCGTACTTTTCTCTAATTTGTTGGACGGTTGGCTTTTGTTCTGGTTGAGAGTCAGCCATCAAGGGGGCGAGTCGCTCACAGAAATCACGAAGCAGATCGTCCCAACCGCCATCGATGTCCAGTTGCCAACAATCTTTGAATATAGCTGGGTACTGCTCTTTGATTCGATTGATCTTATTTTGTTCAGTCACTGGGACCTCCTTGGTATAGTGTGGATGGATTGATTTATAATACACCAACTAAGTGAGGTAATTTCCGATGGCGTTAACTTTTGAAGAGTACCAACAAAAGGCAGCAACAACGGCGGAATACCCCCAAAAGGGAACGGGATCACAACTGGCGTTGGCTTACACAACCCTCGGCCTTAACGGTGAGGCCGGTGAGGTAGGTGAGCTTGCTAAGAAGTTCCTTCGGGGTGATTTCGGTGACAGCATAACACCGGAACTGTTAGATCGTCTTACTCTTGAGGTTGGTGATGTGTTGTGGTATGCGGCCAGGGTGTGTGAAGAGTTGAAGCTTGATATGGGGACAGTTGCCCAAACCAACCTGGACAAGTTGGCTGAGCGGAAAAAACGAGGTGTGATTAAGGGATCAGGGGATTTGCGCTAACCGACAAGGCTATTGTCCAAGAGGAGGTCTCGATCTTCCCAGATCGCGGCGCGTACTTCATTCTGCATATCGCGGGCCTGTTTCAGGGGGATATCCATCAAAGAAGCTACGTCTGTTACCGATGTACCGTCCATGATGTGATACATCACTTTGGCGTATTCGTTGACTTTCCCTGGGAAATGATCTGCCAAGATCAATTCCATCTCTTGCATGGCGGCCTCGAACTGAAACCGTTCATCAGGAGATACGCCGCTGGTATCAACAAATTCTTTGTTGATTGCTTGTGTTGGTTCGTCCTGGTCAATCACCACTGGGGAGACCAGAGCGCCTCCTGAAGATATCTGCGCTGACGCCATAGGGAACGCAGGAATCCCATCCTCACCCCGTTCTTGTTGCTCAGCCAGCAACTTTTCTTGTTCCTTGGCTTTTTTACGCTCAGTCTCGGTGGTCGATCCGCGTAGAGTTCGCATAGCAGCGTCTGTGGCTTCACCACGCCATTCTGACCGTGCTGATTTGGCGATCCACCCGCCAACAACCGAAGCACCCAAGCTACCACCATAACCAAAGTTTTTCACAAGTTGGTTACGAAGAGTATCTCGCCAAAGGGCGTTCACGTAGTAGTGTTGTGCGTGGTCTTCTTCCAGGGACATGGTCGCAGACATACGGCATTTGGAGCGGACAGTGTTGAGTACTTTTTCGAGATATTTTCTCCCGTCTGAGGCTTTTGTCCGTGTATCAAAGAAAACAGAAGTGATGTTTTGTTCTGCGCAGTGAAATTCAAAAGACGCCCTTAGCCCGTACCAAGTCAAACCCCACAGGAACCCCTTCTTATTGTCTTTCTTTTTAGGCTTCTTGTCTCCGACACGACTTTTGCCAGAGAGTTCCTTGGTGCTGAGTCTGAATTCTCGATTCCGATCAGCATCCATACGTACCGTCCAGAACTTACCCTCGCGTCGTTCTACGGCAAAGTTCCACAAGGCGAGGTACACAAACCGTGTCAAGTTTGGACGGCCCCCAGAGACTCTGAGAGGCACCATATTACCGCTCTTGTCTCGGTAGACCTCATACGGGGGATTGTTTGGACTCTGACATCTCAGTTCCGCAATGACACCTTGGACGACATCTTTTAACGAAACACCCACTCCGGGCCTGAATCTGGCCAGTTCACCTAAAACTTTGATGGTGGGTTCACAAACGGCTAATTTACTGGGTAGGTACTTAGGATCACGCATGGTATGTTACTCCAACACATTTTTGGGCGACGGCGGCACTCTTACCGGGCCATGTCTTTGCCAGTGTTAAAAGTAAGGTACAAACATGACAAACTTGTGTCAACCCTTTTTTTTATTATTTTATATCCCCGCATCAATAGGACACTTTTTTTATTTCGGAGCACAGAATGGATCTCTACACACAGATAAAACGACTTGTTCAGGCAGCGAAATCACACAAGGGGCCACCGATCAGCCGGACGGCTGGCCTGGATGTTTTGGCTCGTGTACAGACACTTTTAGGTGTGTTGGGCAAAGATGATCAACAGGTTCGTCAATGGTCACAACAAAATAAGAGCTTGATCGAACAGAAGAAAGCGTTGAGGATTTTTCGGAAAAAATTTCCAAATACACAGGCTGAATTTTTTTCCTTAAAAGATACAGGTACTTTCAACAAGGCGCTGCAATCTGCTGAACAGATGATCCGATCCACAAAGATCATCGACCTTGATGGGTGGGACGTAATGACCAACCTCATGATGGGATTCAGCATGGGGGAATCTGACTCCGACGGTGACATGGACAGTGGCGAGCGCAAAATGATTTTTCCTGAAATCGGGCGGCACCTATCTTCAGGAATCAAGAAGGGGTCAACACCTCTTCGCCATGTAGGGAATACCGCAGCCAGGTTCGCCAAACAAGCTGTTCAGACGGTTTATGACACAAGGGTAAGGCAACGGGGTCGCCGTGACCCTGTGCAGCTACAACCAAGCCCTGGTTCTGGGGGCAAGCAGTACGAGGTTTCGACTTTCCAAAAGTTGGGCCTTCGTGATCGTTTTGATATTATAGTAGATATCCTGATTTCTGGATCGGGGCCTACCCCGACAGACCCCCTTGGCCGAGAAATTCTGAAGTTCATCTACAAGACCATAGATCGTTTGCCAAAGCGCCAACAAGTCACTGGTAGGGCCTGGTTCGATCTTTTGCTGGAGCGATCAAACAAGGCTGGCCACATGAAGACCTGGGGCATTGGAGCCCAGCTTGCACGTGATTTGGGTCGTACCAAATCCACAATTTCTTATGCTATCAAGAGAGTCATGTTGGCTATCAGCAACGAGTTAGCCAAGAACACCAAGATTGTGGATGCTCTTGAAGAGCGCATCCAGCAAGAGGAAATGATGCACGGTATCAAATTAGGGAGCCGCCAACGACGAATGGCTGCCAAGATTACACGCCGCTATCTTGAACGCCACAATTTACCTTGACAGCCTCTCAGCCCTCCAGGTATGCTCCTCTCCATAAGAGTAATTCGTCATTAACTATATTTATGGTGAATATAGATATGCTGGTAGTTTACTACCAGCATAGTTAACAAGAAACTCAAGGCTTAATATGCCAATTATACCACACACTCAACAAATTCAGATTACATGGATGAAGATTGAGCTTTAGTGAATGGTAGTACAGATACAGTAGTAGAAGCAATAGCTGATACAGATACAAAAACACATCAAGCACCTGAAATAGCCACACCAGCTACAAAATATCAGGCGGTTGAACAGAATCCCTATACCCTGCCTATAAAAAATCCTCTATATGAAGTTTGATCTTGTGTAACTTGTAACTTGACAATTACAACTTTGCAACGTTCTTACCCATTGGATTATAAGTGATTTCCACAGTAATTTGTGGGGATCTGTAGCTTGCAAACAAAGATCTCGACCCTGCAAGTTACAAAGTTAGATCAACAGATTCCACCAGCAAGTTGATCTACTGGAAAATCCTTCCGTAACAACAAAGTACAAAGTTACAAACGCTAAGATCAAAAGATACAACGTCACCACCTGCAAGTTTGGGATCTGTGTGTTTTTCGATAGATCCCCTTTGTATGTAAGTAGTTGTGGAGTTGCGATCAACCGTTTGGAGAGGAGGCCCAACTTGTCAGCAAACGAAAAACGTAATCTTGTATTGGTTCCTCGATCCAGAAATTTGCCTCTTGGGTTGATGGGATTCAGCAGGGAGCCTTTAGAGGAACGGCCAGTAGTTGTGGGGCCTCTCCCAGGAAGATCTGCTGAAGTCAGGGGGGTAGGTGATCTTTACTACACGTATTCAACGGATGCTGGCATGAGGAGGTTGGCATACGGATGTTTTTACTTGTTGGTGGGGAAGGCTCTTTTGTCGTTTCCGACCACAAGTGTGAGCCATCCCTCTGAGTATGTACAGGTAGATCGCAATGCCTCAATGGCGATCCCATCAAACCATGCCCGGTATTTTCCGTTTTCGGTTGAGCAAAAAAAGTGGCATCGGGGGGTGGTTCCTGTACTGAAAGATCCTAACTTCAACATGTCTTTGCCAAAAAATAAATCGCTCATTAACACAGATCTGGACACGCTGATCGGGTATATTGAAAAAGCACTGATTGATCAATTTAGAGAAGAAAGGTTCCTGACATGAGCGACGAGAATCAAACCCCTCAATCCCAACAAAAAGAACCGGAAATTGTGTGGGCCAACTGCACTCGACATGGTTGTGATGGCCAACAAGCCGAAAAACTTCCCAATCGACAGATCGCATCTGCCGCCACAGCGGTACGTTTCAAGTGCCTGAAGTGTGGTAATACCTGGTCAACTCCCCTTGGATCACCCATCGTTACAGACATTTAAGCGATGTCAACCATCCAAGAATTCGAGAGAGAGCCTGTGTACGTGGATGTAGATCCAGGGGATAAAGCCAGTCTTTGTTTGCGATCCAAGTTGACTGGGGAGATGTTGGCGACCGGGGGGAAGGTCGATTCGTACGGTCTTTCCCAATCACCCGATGGCTCTATAACTGGTAGTTTTTCCTATACAGGTTTTCGCAAAGTCCCGCAAGAATTGGCCGTGGTTCAAGGGATGCTTGATATTGGGGATGTGGTTGCGTTTACCTTCTTTGGGTACACCTGTTATCTCCGTAAGGGCTACCGGAATGATCTAGCCCTTGAGATGCAACTGCCCCACGTCCACATTTTTCATGATGTGGGGTCTATATCATGGGAGAGCACCACTAAGAACCTGAACGAACAAGTATCGTTGCGTGGTGTTGAGATTACCCTAGCGTCTGGGGGTAAGATCGGCCCTATCCACGATGCCGTTATCTTTGAGGGGCAGCTATACTCTCTCAAAGATCCAGAATACCCCTAGACAACGGGTTATATTGATATGGGATCAGCTATTCTATACCACGGGCCTGGTGCTAAGAATGCCGCCAAGGAAGCAACGATGGAGGGACGCCTACTCGCACCTCCATTTGGGGAAGACGGACTCAAGACAGACGACATGCGGGAAGCAGTTGATCTGCTGGGGACCACACCTGTAGGGGATCAAACCGGATTCGTCATCATCGGCCCAGTTGATTTTGCCAACGAGAACGCGGCAGATGTTTTGTTGAAGACGCTCGAAGATCATGACGAGGCGTACGTCCAACCGATCTTGTGGGCATCTGATCTAGGAAATGTATCACCTACAATTCAATCAAGGTGTAGCACTGTCTGGTGTCCTTCCAGGGAATCTGTTGAGCAGCCCCACTTGGACACGGCCACAAAGATCCTAAGATCCATCAAGGATTGGGATTTGACAACGTTGGTGCAAAAAGTCCAAGAGTGCAAGGGTGAAGAACATGAGTTGTTAGGCGCACTTTCCACCAAGTTAGCTGAAAAACCTACCGAGCGCAGCGTACGTATTTGGCGGTCGTTACGTAAGATCCTGAAGTACCAGAACCCAAAACCAATCGAAATAATCGCAGCCCTGTTGGTGTCAAGATGAAGTACGATCCTGTTTTGTTTTTGTATGGATCAGAACACTTTTTACGGCGTCGGTTTTATCGCCAAACGCTATTTCAGGCAGAAGTTGACGGATGGCAGGTTGATTACGCGACTGGGGCAGAGACCCACAAGGTTCAGGAGGTTCTCGACACTACGGGCGTTCTTTTTGATGCAAATACGTTTTTGGTAGTTGAGAAGCCCGACAAGTTGGATGAGTCCTTGATCGTAGATCACAGCAAAGTTGTAGACCCATCTGTGGTTCTTTTGCTATATTACGAGGGGATGCCTAAAGGAAAGTTTGCCAATCTCGTAAAAAAGTTCCCCAACCAGAGGAAATTTTTTGAGGCGGCACCACCCTTCAAGGCGGATGAGGTCGCGATCACATTCTGCATGGAAGAGGCTCAGAGGAAGTACGGCATCAAGCTGCCCATAAATTTAGCCAAATCCCTAGTGGTCCGGGTTGGTACGAACTTGGGGGTCTTATTTTTCGAGGTGCAGAAAGTTTGTTTACTGACAAAATCCGAGAACAAGGAGGAGGTTGTCCCTGAAAATATACGGGGTGTTTACTCCGATGTGATGGAAGTCTCGGTATTTTCGTTGGCAGATCATCTTGGGAAGCGGAATCTGAAATGGGTTGCATTCACATTAAATCGAATCAAAAAAACACACGCGCAAGACCCAACAATGGCCGTTTGTGGGGTGCTGTCACAAACGGTGTTGCTCTGGTTGTGCGCTGCAAACCTTTTGGCTAAGGGTGTGGCGGGTGATCCAGCAGCCAAGCAGCTTGGTGTCAGCCCATATCGTTACCAACAACACATCATTCCGTATGCAAAGCTTTGGGGGCAGGATAAATTACGAGAGCTTGTTCAGGTGTTTGCTCAAGCCCATAGAGACGTGATGTCCGGTGTTGTGAGTCCTTGGAACAATTTATCAGGCCGAATTCTTTCGTTAGTCCAGTGAGGTCTTGGGCCTCCTAGTCATTAACATTTTGGCGTCGTATCACTTCGGTAAGGAGGACGGATGAACCTTTCCCAAAGAATTCTCAGCGATATTACGGTGTTTAACAAGTACGCTAGGTACTTGCCTCCAAAAAAGAGGCGCGAGGTTTGGGAAGAAATTTGTGGCCGTAACATGGGGATGCACATAGAGCGATACCCCATGCTGGAACAGGAGATTAGACGAGTCTACAAGTATGTTTTAGAGAAGATGGTGCTACCATCGATGAGATCCATCCAGTTCGCTGGGAAGGCCATTCGTGTCAATAATTCCAGAATTTTCAATTGTTCGTTTGCGCATGTTGACGACTACCGTGTGTTTCAAGAAATTATGTTTTTGTTGCTCGGTGGGACAGGCGTTGGGTATTCCGTGCAACAACACCACGTCGAAAAGCTCCCAGAAATTCGCAAACCGGTCAAGACCCGCCGTTATGTCATTGGCGACAGCATCGAAGGTTGGGCTGATGCCATCAAGATGTTGGTCAAGGCATACTTGTGTGGGCGATCCCTCCCTCTTTTTGTGTACGACCAGATCAGACCCAAAGGATCACGTTTGGTTACGGCTGGGGGCAAGGCCCCAGGGCCTGAGCCGCTGCGCAAGTGTTTGGTGCAGATGCAGGAGCTACTGGACTCCAAACATGATGGCGACAAGCTCACCCCGCTTGAGTGCCATGACTTGATATGCATTATGGCAGACGCGGTACTGGCTGGTGGTATCCGTCGAGCGGCCTTGATAAGTCTGTTTTCGATTGATGACCAACAAATGATGCAGGCTAAGTGTCCACAACTGGTAGATACCTTGGAACAAATCAGCTACATTGACGGGCCATTTCCGAGAGTCGAGGTTATGGCGCGGTTGCCTGGGAAAGATCAGATATACAATTTCTTTCTTAGTGTAGATGAGTTCGACCAGTACAAGAGGACAGGCACCGTGTCCTGGAATTACTTCTATCCGTGGCGGGCCAGGTCTAATAATTCAGTTGTCGCTGTGCGATCTATGATTACTGAAGATCGATTTCGTGATATCTGGGAAACAGCCCATGCGTCAGGGTCAGGTGAACCGGGAATTTTCCTTACTAATAACGCGGAGTTAGGGACAAATCCTTGTGGTGAGGTAGCAGTTAGAAATGCAGGTTTCTGCAACCTTACGACGATCAATATGGCCACGGTAGAGTCCCAGCAAGATCTTGAAGATCGAGTGCGTGTGGCCTCCTTCCTGGGAACCCTCCAGGCCGGGTACACCGACTTCCATTATTTGCGCGATCTTTGGAAAAGGACAGCCGAGAAGGAAGCATTGTTGGGAATCTCTATGACTGGGATCGCCATGTGCGATGGATTTGCTGAGCTAGATCTCAAACAAGCGGCACAGGTTGCGATCCAAGAAAACGAGCGGGTAGCTGAGATTATCGGGATCAACGCAGCCCATCGGTTGACATGCGTTAAACCGGAAGGCACGTCTTCGTGTGTGTTGGGGACAACTAGCGGTATCCATGCTGCCTATTGGTACCACTACATCAGGCGTATGCGCGTCAACAAAGACGATCCACTCTACATGTATCTTCGAGAGACCATCCCTTCTTTGGTGGCTGACGAAGAACACGGTATGGGGGCAGTGCTAGAGTTCCCCCAAAAATGCTCTCAGCGGGCCATTGTGCGCACTGAGCCAACAAAGGATATGCTGGCACGAATCAAACACGTCTACGATGGCTGGGTGCTTGGTGGGCATCGCGAGGGCCACAACACGCACAACATCTCAGCCACTGTTTACGTCCGCGACGGTGAGTGGGGGGATGTTATTCAGTGGCTGTGGGCGAATCGAGACTCATATAATGGTATCACGGTGATGCCGTACGACGGGGGCTCCTACATCCAAGCTCCCTTTGAGGAGTGTTCCGAGGAAGAGTTCGAGCGTCGTATGGCTGATCTAACAGAGATTGATCTGACACAAGTCACAGAGTTTGAAGACCGCACGGAACTACAGGGAGAGCTTGCCTGCGCTGGCGGTGCCTGTACCATCGACCGTTTGTAGCGCTGCCCCCCCTTGGTTAAAAACATGAACATTTGGTTCTGCAAGCCCTACCCCCCGCACCTATGGGAAAAGTTCCCACGTGATTGGACACACCAAATACATAAGTGGACACTGGGGATGGTCTTGGTGGATCATGTTGAACCAGATGGTCGATCAGCAGTGTCCCACCACAAGGACTACATTGTGTGGCATTTTTGGTGAGTCCAATCGCGTATAAATAGGGAGGGCGTGTTCGGCATACTGCCATTTTATATTTTTTTTGGGTAAGGTGTGTACAGATGGCCACTTATTTTGCAGGTAGGGTACAGAGCATTGTCTTTGAGAACCCGGATAAAAGCTTTTACATCATGCGAATGGTGTTGGACGATGATCTGGAGTGGATGATGCCAGATCATTCCCTGTCAGCAAGCTCAAGGGCTGATGCTGTTACAGTCAAGGGTAACGTGTCTGGTTTGTCTATTCGTGTAGGATCATGGTTTGGATTTGAGGCCAAATGGGTCACACATGAAAAGTTTGGCCAACAACTTTCAATTACCAGGGCACCTGTGATCCGCGACACTGGTTGGGACGCGAACACTGTGCGCAATTTGTTGACCAGCAGCGGAGTCAACGTGTTCTTGGTCAACCGCATCTACGCGCATTTTGGCAAGGAGCGGTTTATTGAAGCTGTTGAGAACAAGTCTGTTTTGATGGAGATGCCTGATCTTGAAGAACCGGTTGCCCAGCACGTAGTAGAGCGTTGGATCGCGGCCCGAACCTATTTCCAGACAATCAGCTTCCTCCAAGATGTCGAGATCCCCAAGAATCGGATCGAGAACGTTTGGAAGACTTTCGGTGAGGAATCTGAGGCCAAGTTGCGTGCAAACCCCTGGTGCCTGGTACAGATCAACGGTATTACGTTTGAGCAAGCAGACGAGGTTGCCCGCCGGATGGGGGTCACGGATAAAGAGCGAGAGCGCCATGTTGGCCTGATGGTCTACCTGACCAAGAGTCAAAAGAACATGGGCCATTTGTACGTGAAGTCGGGTGCGCTGGTTACTGAGGGAAAAAAGTTCTTACCCGAATTGACCCCACAGGATGGAGCCAGGGCGTTAGTGGCGGCCCACAAGGATGATCTGTTGGTGTTGGATCGAACAACCAAGCCGGGTGTTAAAGCGATCTATGAGCCGTGGTTCCACACGATCGAGCAAAAATGTGCTGACATTCTTCGTAGCCGAAAGGATTCGGCAGCACCTGATCCAGACACCTACATCGAGAAGTTCAGGGATGTCGGTCCCACTACTGAAGCCTTGGTTAAGGCAAAGGCTTCGTTGGATGATGTAGTGGATGCCGCCATACAGGAATGGGGCCAACTGAGCAAGTTCAACCTGTCTGCATTTCAGGAGCAGGGTGTCCGAAATGCCCTGTTAGAGCCTATTTCGGTGTTAACAGGACTCCCTGGCACCGGTAAGACAACGAGCCTGAAGGCTGTTGTCCATGTTTTGCAAGAGATGCAGGTATCATTTTTGCTGGTGGCACCTACCGGGATCGCATCAAAGCGCATGTCTGAGGCGACCAACGCACAGGCTTTCACGATCCACAGGGCGTTTTCTGCTAAGAAAAACTCCAAGGATGAAGATGACAACCGGGAATCACACTATATTGGGATTGTTGGGCGATCAGACGGTGCTATTACCTCTGACGGATCAGGGCAGATCTGGGGCTTTTCTCCTGAGACGCCACATCCGGCCAATGTTTTGATTGTCGATGAGTCGAGTATGGTTGATCAGAATCTCTTGTACCGAATTCTGACGTGTACAAACCCCAAGTGCCGGATTGTTTTTGTTGGCGACGCGGCACAATTGCCCTCAGTGGGACCAGGGAATGTTTTGCGGGATCTAATAGCAAGTGATCAGTTCCCCGTGATTTCGTTGACCGATATTTTTCGGCAAGCTGACACCAGCGATATTGTGTACGCCGCCCACGATATCCATAAGGGGAAGACACCTGCCGCACCGATCACGTCTGATTTCCAGTTGCTCGATGCCCCCAACGAGCATCAGGCATTGAAGTTGGTGCTGAAGATGGCCGAGACTTTTTACAATCGTCGTGAGCAGTTTCAAGTTTTATCGCCAAGGCATGGGGGTGTTGTGGGTGTAACCAATTTCAATGCCCACTTGAGGGAATCCCTAAACCCAGCAATGCCAGGGTTGAAAGAAATCAAGATCGGCAATGACCTGATTCGCACAGGGGATCGTGTTATGGTTGTAAAAAACGACTATGACATTGGTGTATATAATGGTGACATCGGTAAGGTTACGGTAATCAACATGGGTGATCGAACAATCCACGTCAAAATCTATGGTTCCCCCGATGCGATTGTGCCAATTTCGTTTGGGGATGCGTCTGGGTTAATCCGTCTGGCGTATGCTTGTACGGTACATAAATTCCAGGGTCTTGAGATTGACAACATCGTGATCCCCATAGTGGATTCGTTCCACCACCAACTACAGCGTAACTTGTTCTATACGGCGGTTACACGGGCCAAGAAAAAGGTTGTGCTGGTGGGAACTAGGACAGCACTGGCAAAAGCTGTGCGGAACAACAAGGAAGATCTGCGCAATACGCTATTTCTTGAACGATTGCACTTGGCCTTTTCTTCGTTAAAAGTTGCTTGAGTAAAAGAACAACCGTTGTTCAAAACCTAGAAAAAGTTACCAAGGATCTGATTTGATGCTATGCGATCTTTTCAAATCACAGTAAGCATTGGGGTGAACGGTACACCTCCTGGAAAACTATCTCAAGGAACTGTTCTTTCTTTCCGAAAGCATCGCTCTTTTGAGAATAGCTTTGTTGATGTAAGAAATGATTTGTTGATATCCTGTTCACCCCGGAACGTCCGGGCAGAAAGATCTCACTTATTACTCAACACTTTAAATTTAAAGTGTTTTTTCAAAGATGTCAAAGGGTATTTTCATAAGGTAAGTTTCTCTACTTTTGTGTGCCTTTTTCTATCTTTAACGCCAACTACTCGAACCCACAACAATAAGGTTTGAAAAAAAACACGCAGATGAACGAAAAACTTTGGGAGCAAATCAAGGGAACCGTACAGGAAATCAAGACCCGCATGAACGTCACAACCATAACCTGTGCCAGAACAGTGCGCGGGCGGTTCGGTGACGAATATCTGGCCATGTCGGTTGACCTGGAATCTGTGAAAAACCAAGACCCATCAGGACAGGGTACCGTCGCTGGTATGTCGATCAAAGAGGCCAAGATCACGGCGCTGCTTTTGGCCATGAAGACAGATATTGGTGCATTTCGTAATGCTGTGGCTAGCGGGTTGATCACCAAAGAGCATGGTGAGGAATCAATTCGGATGATCAAATACAACCATGCCAGGTTGTTAGAAGATGAGTTCGGAGGGGCCGATGGGGACTAATATAGGATCGCTCGATCTTGAATACGTAAATCGCATCTATGAAGAAATGCAAGAGATGGACGTTCAGCTTGACCCAGATCCCTTGTTGTTTACGCCCACACGGCTAGCAAACAAAATCGCTCTGACAAGGTCGTTCTTGTCACGGATACAGCGTATATGGACTGAGCTATCGCAACGCCAGGGAAACCTGATGCGCCAACTTCGGAAAAAGGAGTTGGTGTATGATCTGGAGCTAACACGTTTGTTGGCAGAAGATCCAGACGTAATGGCAGCACCTTCAGAGGGTTCTCGGGAGGCCG
>Ga0307376_10001024_pt1 | contig 31874 bp, 24 predicted proteins | sample TR2MG_FD_202536 | JGI IMG/M metagenome (GOLD analysis project Ga0307376, IMG submission 202536) | Soil microbial communities from Risofladan, Vaasa, Finland - TR-2 | ecosystem: Environmental > Terrestrial > Soil > Coastal area > Acid sulfate soil | place: Finland: Risofladan, Vaasa | collected...
AACAAGACTAAAGGGGGTGGTCTCTTTGCTCCGGTTTTGGGTGGTCAATTTGGCCCGGACAAGGGTGGTCAGTTTGCTCCGGCGAAGGGGTGGTCAATTTGCTCCGGTCTTAGGTGGTCATTTTGACCGTTTTTTCCAATAAATCCTATATCCTATTTCTTTTGAAGAAGGTTTTGTCCCAACCCAGATTCCTCCGGCATAAACTGGGATGAGATATCAAAATGGCCTCAAAACATACATTATTATCAGCAGATCCGTTAACGCCATCTGTTTAAACTCTCAACCAAACTTTCTTCTTTTTATAATCTGTTAAGTTAAGATTTTTAGCTTAACTTACTGTCCGGATAAATGTAGCAATTCCATTGTGTTTTGCATAAATTTAAATTATTAATCATGAGTACCGGAACAGTAAAATTTTATGATGCAGTAAGAGGATTCGGATTCATCACTGACTCAGAATCTAATGAAGAATACTTTGTCCATAAATCTGGATTAAGTGGATCTATTAAAAAGGATGATAAGGTAACTTTTGAGGTGACTCAAGGGAAGAAAGGATCAAATGCAGTGAATGTTAAAGTTGCTTAGTTTATAAATTTTGTCAATTGTTAAGGTTTAGTCCAGGCATAACCGGGACTTTTTTTTAATTCAAATAATTATGTGCCCAACAAAAACTAATTTCAAATCTTCTTTCATATCCCCTGATCTGTCGAAATTGAAAGCCGTAATAATCGACCACAGAACTACAATTTATATTTTGCCAGGAGCAGATAGTGAGGAAGCTAGATATAAATACTTATCAAGAAATCCGAGCAAGCTTAAAAGATAATTTTTTATCCTGTGATTTTTTATCAACACAATAAAAAAGCCCCCGATGTATTCACCGGAGGCCTCCCCTAAGGAAGTCGTTCCCCATTTCATTAACCTAAAACATCATTAAAGATAGGAAAATATTTTTTTATCTTTGTTAGGTACGATTCGGGGTTCTCCTGAATCATGCAGCGAGACAATTCAATTAGGAGATGCTGCTTTATTTTTGCTTCTAGTGAAATCCAATGATATGGAAATGCCGATGCATTGTGTTAATTCTATAATTGAAATAAGAAAATATCTAACTGATGAAATAGGATCACTACCAAATGGCTCTGAACTTGAAACAAATCTTAGGGCACTAAGAGTTTCTTGTCGTAAATATTTAGACAAAATTCAATATGATAAGCAGGAAATGAGGTATTTAAGGCCTCCTTATTCAAATTTAAGTTCTTGGATTTTTATAAGTGGATTGGGTGAATTAAGAGGTGTATTTGGAATTCATATAGCCCAAATTGCTGTATCATATGGATTAGATATAGAGAAGGAATTAGCATCAATCATTCCAATAGTTGATGAAGAATAATAGGTCAATTATAAATCAACCTTGACATCCTCTTCCGGTGAATCAAACCAATAAGGAGATTTTGCTTTCGTTAAAGTATCCCACTTAATATTCAGTACTGATTTATTTATTTCGTATTCCACTTTATATAAAGTAGAATCCTTGCCCTCATATAAATAGAATCGGAAAGAAGTATCAAAATAATGATCCATTATAAGGTATTTTTTTGTATAATGCTTTTTTACTGCTTTAAAGATCATGTTTTGTAATCCGGTATCCATATCTTAAAATTTGTACTCAAGTTACAAATAATTAGGTTATTAACAACAAAATTTAAATTGTTAATAAGTCACTGCGTTTACCATCTATTTACTGACTCCTTATCGCCTTATCTAACAATCTCACTGATAGGCCTTTCACATGCCACATCGTGGTCTCAGTTCCCCCATACAATCGGTTAAATATTATAATTGATCTTATTAGACAATCATTATTCCCTGCTTTCTTATAATCTTCTGTTTTAAGTATTAACAAATTTAGAAACTATGACATGAATCAAACAATAAAAATAACATAAAAGCAATAAGATATGTATCAAAATTATATACCAGTTCATTCAGATTTCATAATCCATTGGACTGGAAAGGATATTGATAAAGATTATGATAAAAACTGGACTGTTAATAATACTTCTTTTACAAATAAAATTTCAACAGAAAAATACTTTCAGAGATTCAAACATATATTAAAGTATGGCTTATGGATGACTGATAATAAAAGTGATGAATCCATAAAGACAAGAAACGGAGAGATTAAACCTCCAATCCATTCACGAACTTGTTTTACTGAATTAAAACTTTCCATGGCAAGATCTCATGCATCGGAATTTGGGCGATTAGGAATTGGTTTTAAAAGGTTTTTTCTTTTTAATCGAATTGGTGCACCTATGATATACTTTAATGAAAATGGAAGAAATTGGCTTCAGCCTCCCTTGTTTTGTTCAAATGAAGATGATTATTATAAGTGTTTTTTCAAATCCATGACGCTACGAGAAGATGATACTACTTTACGATACAAGTATTTTGATGAATCAGAATGGAGAATTATTTACTCAAATAATATTAAAAATATACTTGAAAAAAATGGTTTAGGCGAAACTAATAGTCATTTTATTAATTTTGAAGACATTAAAGAGAAAGAATTTATAGACTATTGCAATAATTCCAGGATCAAACCGAAATTTTTAATTCCAGTAAAAGATCGATGGTTTGCAATGATAATTTATCCAAGTATAGAGGTAAAGGTAAGAGCTCAGTCAGATAGTGAAATTAAAGACTTAATAAATTCTTTCAAAAAACCTTATGCATCTGAAATAAATAAAAATGTGCCTGTGAGAAATCCAGCTTCCTTGGAACCTTATAATTATCCAATTGAAATTGATTTAGATACTTGCAGGAATTTTTAATTATCGGAATTATCGGTTAAATGGTTTAGTGCGTTTCCACAAAATTGATCCATAGTATCACATCCCATTGAAAATACGCTTTGATGCGATAGTTTTTATTTAATATCGTCTTTCCATATAAGCTCGGCTCCTATAGCTTTGCCATAATATGTTTGAAATAACCTATCAGATCTTACCATAATATCATCTTTGATTACTTCTGAGTGATTATGAAGTGCGTTTTCAAGCATAAAAAAAGCAATAGCCACCATAACCCCAATAATCTTTGAAGTTATTTTTCTCATTATTTTTCTGTTTAATTGTTTCCATAAATTTACAATATTTTGGTTAATTTAAATTTCATATATTTGATATAGAAAAATGTAATCAGCGTTAGCTAATATTCTTCAGCAGAAAACTGGTAATTTTTAGAAGGGCAAGAATAGTAGGTGATACGCTCACGTCAAGGCGTGGGCTTTCCTTATTTGTCCTTCGGGCATACCAGTGCCTCTGCTCAGATATAGGTTAAAGACCCACGCTGATGTTTTAACAACAGTCTCATCCGGGCCTTGTGAGGCGTTAAAACATCATAAATCATGAAAAAGAAATTAATCATTCAGTTTCTGGCACTTTTAATGGCAGTAATTCTTCTTCCAAGTTGTGCAACTATTTTAGGTGGTTCAAAAAGTAGCTCCCATGTAAAACAAGGGACTCCTCCTAATGCAAGAGTATTCTATAATGGTGAATTTATTGGAGAAGCTCCTACAAATATTAAGGTTCAAAAAAATGCCAAGCAGGGAAATAGTTATGTTGAAGTCAAGGCTGATGGTTACGAAACATCAAAAATAAGTATGACCAGAAAGGCAAGTGTTGGTTTTATAATCTTGGATATTTGTTTTGGTATTATTCCTCTTGGAATTGACTTTGTAACTGGAAATATTTACAAACCACGACCAAACAAAATTGATTACTATCTCGAAAAGAAAGACTCAATTAAATGATCTCCTTTTAACCAATAATCTTTTTCAAAAATACGTCATACCATGTAACTTCTTGATAGAGAACATGAACTCAATTATGAGCTCATGGAAATCCTTAATTTTGATTCACACTTTATCATAAAATTATCCCCTCTAGCAAATAATACTGCCCCAAACAATTTACTCACTCTGAATTGTCACAAAAACGTTCTTATCCTCCCCTGTTATCTGCAATTAAACAATCGGACGTTTTTAGTCTATATATTATACTATCTATGTATTGTACTATCTATGTATTATACTATATAGGATATATGGATAAACCTATCAGATTATTTAGAATCATTGTTAATCGTTCGCGTACAGCGGAAGAATCGCTATCACGCGAAAAAAAATGGACGTTTTTTATGCATGAACTGACCAGTTAATGTGCATTAATCCCTCAGATACTAATGTATTTATCTATAAAAGCTCGCATGCAGCGGAAGAATGGCTATAATGCGCAAAACCCGAACGTTTTTTAATATGAACTGATCTGGTTTTGTGGGTTAATCTCTTTGGCCATATTAAATTTATCGCTAAAAACTCGCGTACAGCGGAAGAATGGCTGTAATGTGTAAAAAACCGGCGTTTGTTTGTTTTGAATTATTTTTTGAAACGCTACCTCTTTGTTAATATATTCATCCCAAGATAACAAAAAATACTTTGTTACTATTCCGATTCTATCCATTCTCAATGATATAATTCAATATTGAATCCTCTTTCCCCTCATAATTATATGAATTTTATCTTTTAATATCTTTAAATCAGGGATAATAATCCTGTTGCCTTGATAGAATATTACTAAATTTGATACAAGTTAATTCTATTCCTGATTAGCAAGGTTATGTAAATCCTTCAAAATGATTATTAATACCGATATAAACATTCTTGGTAGCTTGCCCGATTTGGAGCTTATTAGAACATATTATTTTGAAACAAAAACAGATAATCTGGGACATAATGCAAATTCTTCATACACAAAAATTAAAACCGAAAGATCTGTTAAACGGTTTGGAAGAGCTATAAAAAGGACTTTGTTTACATTTAAGAATGATAATGTTAAGTGGTTAATCTCAAATATTCTTGAAAATGACACCAAGCCTGATGATTTCCATTTAATGCTATTCTGGAATGCTTCCTTTAATAATCAGCTTATAAACTACCTTAATACACAAGTTTATTTTCCTGCTTATTATTCCGGCCGGTTGGTTTTAAAAACAGATGAAGTTTTTGCTTGTCTCATGGAACTTAAAATAAAATCTGCAGGACTTCAAAAATGGTCCGACAAAACTATTGAAACTGTTGCTTCAAAGTATTTGACCTTTCTTCGAAAACACAATTTACTGGAAGGTTCCCTTATTAAAAAAATCAAGCATCCATATCTATCGGACCTTAGCTTTATTAACTACTTTTATTGGATTATCGCCATCGAACCAAAGTCAAATATTCTTGATAGTAACTGGCTAATATATTCTTTCACTGAAAAAGATGTTTTAATAGAAAGGTTACTACAGAAAAAATACACTAAATTCATTGATTTAACCTATACTGGAGATAAACTTACATTGATACCAATAGTAGACTATAAAAATCTTTACGATGCCATTACAAGACCCTGATCAACTTATCCTTGAAACACGACGGTTAGTAGAATCTAATAAACGTTTAGAGATTCGTCTGAATGCTAATGGTGGCAACTCTATACTTGTTGTATGTAATCCTTCAGATGAGCTATCATTTATTGAATCCATGAAAAGGAATTTACCCAGTGATAGTTTTTCTATTATCGATCTAAACAAAGTGTTGAATAGATTTTTAGAGCAGAATAAAGATCACTTAGATGACCTTTTTGAGTTGCTCCAGGGTTCTGTACAACAAATTTTCAAAGCTCCAAATGGAGAAAATCGTATAGATCTGTTTAAAATGATACTTGACGCTATAAAAGATTGCTTTACGCAAGGGAAAACGCCCGTTCTGATCAATTCTGGGACCTTGTACGGTACTGGGATTGATAATATTCATATCATGGAGCATGAAATAGTTATGAAAGGCTCTCTTCCAATTATCATTCTCTACCCTGCAACTAAAGAAGCTGATCGTTTGCTTTTTCTTGGTAAAAGACCAGCATCTAAATACAGATGTTTAATTGTTTCATAATAAGATATAAAACAACATATTATGTTGATCAAAGATATTTTAACAATAGATCTCACGGAAGACATTAAAAACGTGATTGACCTTGAAGATCTTTCTGAAATTGAGATCCAGTCGGAGATTGAAAACTATATTATTACCGATGGCTTAGCAAAAGAATATGCTGATTTTGTCTCAATCTATACTTCAAATATCTCAGAGACTGGCGTATGGATATCGGGTTTTTATGGTTCAGGAAAAACATATTTTGGAAAGTTGTTGGGTTATTTACTAAGCAATCAATCAATTGCAGGAACACCAGCAAGGGAAAGAATCCTGCAACGTTTTACTGGCATAACAGATGAAGCTCTTGTTAAAAATCAAATCAGTAAACTTCATACGATTAATAGCAGAGTTGTATTCCTGGATGTAGCTAAACAGGATACCTCTAAAGGACTGTCCTTTACTCTATTCCGGAATATGCTAAAATCCTTAGGATTCCTGGAGAATGAATATGGTTATATTGAATATTCCCTTCTTATATCAAATGAATACAATGAATTTCTTGAACGTGTCAGACAAACTACAGGCAAAGATTGGGATATATTGAAGAAAAATGTGCTTGAATATGGTAAAGCCATGAAGAATGCACTAATTGGATGGAAATATTCTGATAATGAATACATGGACCTTCGACAGACTATTTTACGTGATATAGATCATTTCGGAGCCGACCGTCTTCGCGACCATCTGAGACAATATTTTGAGGGTTTTCCTAATGAAAAGGTAGTTTTCATGTTTGATGAAGCAAGCGAAGCAATAAGTCAAAAAAAATATAACTTACTTGATTTGGAAGGATTAAGTGAGGCCTTATCCTCTCTTGGTGGCAAAGTATGGACCATGGCAATTGCCCAGGAAAAGCTTGATGATGTAATTAATAATTCCAACGTCAGCAAAGCACAATTAATCAAAGTAACCGATCGATTCAAAACAAAAATCCATCTGGAAGCCACAGAAGTTGACGTAATAATTCGTAACCGTCTCTTAAAAAAGAACGATGAAGCTACAAGGTCACTTGAAACTTATTTTAAAAATAACTCTGGTAAAATTGCAGATCATTCTGCACTTTATGGAACAGGTATCCAGAAAACAGAAGACTCAGAGACGTATATTACTTATTATCCATTCTATAATTATCAATTCAGTTTATTACAGAATTTTCTCTTTGGAACTAAAGGATATGCTTCTACAAAGGTAGCTGCAAGGGGAATGATCATCACGACTTATGATATTCTTAAACATCAACTGCAGGAAGAGGAACTCTTCAAAACTGCGACTGGCTGGCAGATAGCTAAAGAGGCTCAACCGCAACCACAAGTTCGATTAGTCAACAGGTATGACAATGCAGAAAGAATCCTTAAGCAAGAGAATCATCCAATCTCAGGAAGAAAACTTTTGGAAACCATTTATTTCCTCTCAGAATCCGAAGTATTACCAACCACTCTAACCAATATAGTAAAGTCATTTATTAGTGATCCTGAACAGTTTTCTACAATTCAGACTCAAATAACAACTGCATTGGATTTATTGATTGATTCAAAAATCCTGCTTCCAACCAATGGAACATATCGAATAACTACAGATATTGAACAACGGTTACTTGATGAAATGAACCAGTATACAGTCCAGGGATTTGTAAAGAAAAAAAGAATTGTTTCAGCATATAAGACCTCTTCATCAATCAAGGCACTGGCAAAGATAAATGACAGTAACATAATCTATGATTTTTATATCACTTCAGATAACGATGATGAACTAACTAATCCTGGATTAAAACAACTAAAATTAAGGGCAAAAAGTTTATATAATATCAGTGATGATCGATCGGCTGATATTGATTTGATAAAGCATCAATTTCAAAATGATAAAGACCTTATTTGGCTGGTTCCTGATAATTCAAGTTTTAGTGAGATCGACAAACTGATCGATGATATTGAACGCATCATATACCTGGAAGATAAATATACAAATCCTCAGTCGGATGAAGCACCAATCATAAGAAATTTTCAAACAGTTAAGGGAGAAAAAGAAAAGAGACTCCAAAACTTAATCGAACAATCCCTACAAAATGCTATCTCAATTTATCTATTTAACAGCTCACAACTCATTAAGAACAATTGGCAGTCAATCCTCAATGGATTACAAAGAGAGGTTATACAGAATGTTTACTATAAACGACTGGCCTCTCAGCTTAGTGATGAAGTGGCTGGCAGAGTGATAAAGGAAACAAATAATAACCGTTTGCATACTTATTTTAACGGTGACGATTTCAAATATTTCGACCAAAACGGAAATTTTGTTGGTGAAAATCTTAAACCGGCAGCTGAAATATTATTCAAGATCAGAAACACATTTGTTGATGGAGCTACTCTGGAGAAAGATCTTGAACAGCCTCCTACAGGATATGGTTTTGGAACTGTTATTTCGACAGTTGCGGCATTGATGCGTGGTGGCAAAATAATGGCTAAATACAATGGCGAAGAGAAATTCTCATGGAAGGATGAATATGTCAATGATATCTTTTTGAAAGCTCGCGAATTTCGCAGAGCTTCGTTCAAAGCCATTGCAAAGTCGCTTTCAGCAAAACAAAAGGATGAAATCGTAAAGTCATTACAAGATCTGAAATGTGAAGAATTTACAGATCGTAAAGTGGATTGGAATGCCAATGATTACGATTTAGTGAATTCCATACGAGAACTTGCCAAGCGTTTTGTTGACAAGGTGGACGACATGAAGAAGCAGCAGCCTGAATTTGATATAATGTTTGGAGAAATCGATAATCAGTATAATATCCTGACAAATTATACTGGTTTAGTTAGTGAAGCCAATTATATCGATAAAGCTGAAACCTTTCTTTTAAATAATAATGCATACGCAAAGGCCGTCCAAGCCATTGAAAGGGTAGAAAAGTTTATCCGTAATAACCTCCCCAAGCTGCTGGAATGGAAAAACTTTGTAAAAGGTGTACATGATGAGTTAATAAAAGCGGCTAAAACTAATACAATGATGTCTCAATTATGTGTAGATTTTGATACACATTATGGCAAAGAAATGGTTAAGAATTTTACTTCTATTCAACAAATAGCTCAAAAGATAAAAGATGCATATTTTAATTTGATGCAAAATGCAGCCAATGATATGGCTGCTAAATACAAGCAACTAAAAACAGATGCAGATGCACTTATAAAAGAAATTACAAAGTTACCTCCTGGTTTGAATGATGAAACATCAGAGAAGGTAACTTCATTATTCCAATATGCATCACAGCGAATACAGAGCAAGGTTGAACTAGAATATGATATAAAGGAAAAACATACCCGTTTTACATATTCTGAAATGCTTTCCTTTATTGACTTGTACAATACCAAGAAAACTGAGCTTGAGATATTGCAATCAGGACTGATCAAAACTTTACCTCCTAAACCTACACCTGGCAGCCCTGCCAAACCTGTCACCAAAACGTTTACTTCGAAACTCCCTGCTAAAAAGTTGAAAGTTAGTATCTATAAACAATGGTTGCAAAAGGAATTACATAAGTTATCCGGAGCAAGTGACGATGATGAAATAGAGTTTCAAGACAATTAATTGTAATAATGAAATTAGCCGACCACGTAGAGCATATACGTCAACTCATTGATAAATCTTTTCAGAATCGCTTAGGAAGGATGGGATTCACATCATCCATTTTACAGCCTGTCGATTCTATCCCTAAAGAGTATCGTCAAGAGAGAAATCGTATTGAGAGTATACGTGAAGTATTGATTGCAGAAACAGGTACTGTTGCCAATGCTTATGAAAAACTGGTTGAAGAATTGACTTTTACACTGTTCAACCGGCTTGCAGCATTAAAAGTGATGGAAGCCCACACTTTGAATCCTGAAATTATCACGCGCCAAAGCAAATATGGTAACCGTTCATTTGCTCACTTTTTATGGTTGGAGCAAAATCCTGATGGCCGTGATAGAGAAATGGAAGGATTAGATAAGTTCTTTGAGGATCAATTGTACAGTCTTTCTAATGATATTCCCTTGTTTAATTTACAGAATCCTTACCATTTGTTACCTACTGCAATAGAACTGAATGGAATAATGAATGCATTTAACGAAATCGAAACTGATCCTCAGGTTGAAACAGATATTTGGAAAAGTGATGATGTTTTAGGATGGCTTTATGAAAGTTACAATAATTATAAAAAAATTGCTCATAAAGAAAGTGAAGCAAAAACGGAGTTCAATAAAGTTAGTATTCAAAGTCAGGTATATACACCCCGATGGGTGGTCAAGTTTTTAGTAGATAACAGCCTTGGAAAATTATACCTTGAAATGTATCCCGATAGCAGTATTAAAAACCGCTATAAAATTGCCAATGCACCCAAAACACAAACGAGAATACCAAAATCACTAACTGAGATAAAGTTGATTGATCCAGCTACTGGTAGCGGTAACTTTTTACTATATGGATTTGATTTGTTCTATGATCTATATACGGACCAGATTGAAAACTATGGCGCAGATTATGACGACCGTAAAATTGCTGAACTCATCATTACCAACAACCTGCATGGGATTGATTTGGATGACCGCGCCATACAACTGGCTCAATTAGGCTTATACATTAAAGCCAAACGTACAAGGGGTCATGTCAAAATTGATCACTTCAATATTATAAGCTCTGACTTCTTTCTTCCAGCATTTGATAAAGTCAAACACCTCTTCGAGGATGGTAAGCCTCTAAGCTCTGAATTGGAAGGAATTGTTACAGATCTGTGGTCTGATTTACAACAAGCATATAAATTTGGATCGTTAATTAGGCTTGAAGAAAAATTTATCGCACACCTGAAACAATTAGATGCTCGAAAAGAATCAGATAAACTTGGCTTATTTGCTGAAGAAGAGCAATCGAAATATGGTGATTTTCGTGAAAACTTTTTTACCAATCTTCAAAAAGCAGTCACTCAAAATACTGCCAAGCAAGGAATTACATTTCTGAATACAAAAACGCAGGATGCCATCACTTTTCTGCAACTTCTTACCCAAAAATATGAAGTGGCGGTAGCCAACCCACCGTATACAGATAGCGGAAATTTTGGGCCAGAAATTAAAAGTTTCATAGATGCCAATTACAGGCAACCACTGAAATTTAATTCAAACCTTTATGCATCATTTTTTAAGCGATGCTGTGAAATTATTGTTGAAAAAGGTAAAGTTGCTCTCGTTCATCCACCCACTTTTATGTGTATCAAAACATTTGAGGATGTACGTAAGTATATGATTGATAAAATGCATATCAGTTTATTTGTTGATTGGGGTTATTTAGGAATGTTTAACCCTACTGCCAGAGTTGATAGTGCAATGTATATTTTGGAGAAAGAAAAAAAGGATGAACAAACAATATTCATAAAGTTAAATGACTTATACGAAGGTAAAAGATATAATGCCCTCTTTGAATCCTACGAAGATTTGTTATCTAAAAGACATAATGAGAGAAATTATACCATAGACCAAAACAAACTGAAAATCATTGAAGGCTGGCCATTTATTTATTGGTTCTCGGATTCTTTTAGAAATCAATTCACACAAAAGCCAATCTCTGAATATTTAAGAATTGGCAAAGGATTAACCACTGCAAATAATGAAAAGTTTCTACGCTATCACTGGGAGGTAAATAAAAATGATATTTCAAAAGATTATGTAATTGATAATAAAAGATGGGTTTCATTTGCAAAAGGAGGGCCATTTAATAAATGGTATGGTAACATCTGGCTTGTAGCCGACTGGGATAAAAACGGATTTAGTATTAAGAACAATTTTGATGAAAATGGCAAACTTAGATCAGTTATAAGGAATAGCGAATACTATTTTATTCATGGCTTAACATCATCTTTAAGTTCCTCCAAAGGAATAACTTTTAGAGAACTACCCCATAATCACATTACAGAGGGGGCTTGTGCAGGAGCATTTTTAATTAATGATAAATATAAACTATGGTACTTCTTAGGATTACTGAACTCAAATATGGTTTCCTATATTGCGGATGCGTTAAACTCCACTGTTACTACTGAAGTGGGTGATATACAACGGATACCATTTGTAAATCCAAAACCAATGATAGAAAATAGCATATCGGTTTTAGTTGAACAGAATGTCAAAATTAAAAAGGTCCTAAACTCATATAGTATTATTGAAAATAATTACGATAAAAGCTTAATCATATCGTTTAGTGGTGCCACAATAAAAGATCGCTTGTTATCCTATCTAAATTTCGAAAATTATCAAATCACTTTGGTTTTATTAAACGAAGCCATTATAAACCAATTTATTTTCAATGTGTATGATTTATGTGATGAAGATCGACAGCAGGTGGAAGCTAAAATGGGTAAGTTGGTAGGCGATCTACCTATATTAGAAAAAGCAAGAAAAGACTATTTGGCAGAAACAAATATTGAAAATGAGATTTTAAGGAAGCATATAGCGGATTTAGCTGTTGCTTCTTTTAATGAGCAACAAATACAAACGATAAAAGCTGATTTTGATGCTTTGTACCAAAGCAATAAAGATCTGGGGGAATTTTGTATCCGCCACCAGGTTAATCCCATTAATGTATGGTATTGGTTCAAAGAGAGTAAAATTTTGCCACAAGGTCGCACCGCAGAAATAGTATTAGAGTTTCTGGCAGATGCTTTCCGAACCATTTTAATGGAAGATGAAGATGGTATTATTCCTTTGATAGGGTTACCTGGGGAGCCCAAATTAGTTGATCGCTTGGAACAGTATTGTTTTAACCAAGGCTTTACTTCAGCACAATTCATGCAGTTAGATGGACTGATTGGCCGTCCTATAAATGAATACATTGAGTATTATTTTTTCAAGAATTTCAGTGATTGTCTTAATCTGTTTATGTACTTACCTAAAACACCCTTTATATGGCACTTAAGCAGTGGCGAACATCAGGGCTTTGAGGTATACATTATCATTTATAAATGGAACAGGGATTCTTTATACAAATTGAAAAGCCATTATATCACAAAACGCGAAGATTCTCTAAGGAACCGTTTAATGCAAATCGGAGAAACCAACACTGCTCAGGCACAGCTTGAGAAAGAAACCATTAGAATGCAGTTGCAGGAGATTATAGATTTTACAAAGAAAATTGATGAACTGATTGCCGAAGGATATGATCCCAAGTTGGATGACGGCGTAGGGAAGAATATTGCCCCACTTCAGAAGAAGGGATTATTAAACTACGAAGTGCTAAATAAAAAACAATTGGAAAAATACTTAAACGCAGACTGGTAATGACTGATACGTGGTTCATAGATGATATTGAGCGGATAATTAAACAACGGGGTAAAGCAATTATCCTCGATCCCAATTGTTTGTGTGAATTTTTAATGCCTTTATTGGAGGAAAAAGATTATCTAATCCTTAGAACCGATCCAACACTTAGCCAGAAATGGCAACAGTCCAGAGAGGAATTATTGCTTCGTCAGGAGGCAGAGACAGCCGCCGAAGGGCAAATGGTTATATTCTACGTAACAAGGCCTAAGGAAAAACTTAGCTTCCTCTTCGATTATTGTTTTACGCATGGGTGCCTCGATCTTACAAATCCGGGGGAGTGGTTAAGAAAAAAGATATTCAGTACTACCGGTTTACAAGTACAATTTGACAATCCTCAACTTATTACAGCTGCAAAACTTGGAATCGGTAAGGATAGAGCTTGGTGGCAAAGGATCATACAAGGTCTTAGCGAATCATTAAACCTTGAGGATGAATTATTGCCATTCTTCAATGATCCAAATAGTTACCTTAAGAACAAAGATTCTGATATTAAGAGACTATTTGAGGAAAAGGTCTTTGAATTATTGGATCATCCATATATGAAGAAACCGGCTAATACGCTTGCCAATGAAGTAGTAAAAAGGATATTAGATGGATTAGTTTATAATGATTTGCCACCTCTATTGTTACAGATCTATTATCGTTGGGCAGACAGTGAAACATATCGTTCAAAATTAGATAAATACATTCAATCGTATAAATTAGACAAAGAGGCAAATCCCTGGCAGGCCAATCCTGATCATTGCTTTGAAGAATTGGATTTGAAAGCTTTCAAACAACTTTCATCCTGCTTAAGGGATAAGAGCATTTTATCAGAAAGGCTTGGGAAAATTAAAATTAGAGTAGGTTCAGGTAAAGTTAAAGCATACATTCCAACTTGGTGGCAGGATGTACTTTGCCTAATTGAATTTGATAATAAACCTTTAGCTTATTGCAAAAGTTTCAATGCGATAGTTGATTTTTATACCAATAATTTTGCAATTGTTGATCGTTCAATTAGAAATATTTATGCCACTTTTCTCCATGAAGAGAACATCGTTAGACCTTTCCAAGAATACTATGAAATATATAATCGTGAGTTATTAGAGGCATGGTATAAATATTTACCAGAATATAAATCGAATCAAAAAGGATTTTTAATACATCTGTTGAAGTCCGCAAAACCTAAATTATCTGTTATTGTTGGCGATGGGCTCCGTTATGAGATTGCTCAATATGTTGCAAATTCACTGCAACATCAATTTAAGGTTGATAGGGAGGTAATGTTAGGTGACATGCCTTCTGAAACTGAACATAATATGAGCGCATTATATGTGGGTAAAAATGAGGTAACACCTATACATTCTGAAAGGGAAAAGCAACTCGTTAAGTTTTCTGGTAAAGATATCACCTTCATTAATCTTGAATCTCTGCATTATGGCATTAATAATGATTATATTGTTTTAACCTATAAGGATATTGATAGTACCGGTGAAAAATTGCAGCAAGGTGCATTAAAGCTCTTTGAAGAGTTTGAGCAGGTACTTATACAGAAAATCCAGTTATTGCTTAAAATGGGATACAATGAGGTACATGTGGTTACTGATCACGGATTTGTTCTCACTGGATTGTTAGATGAAGCAGATAAAATTGAACCCAAAACAAAAGGTAAGACAGAAACAAAAGAGCGATTCCTGCGAACAGTTGAAAGGCAGGAAAATAAAGATTATGTGGAGTTTAATGAACCTTATGGAGAGTATGAATATGTTTATGCTTCCAAATCAGCCAGACCGTTCAAATCGAAAGGAATGTATGGTTATTCTCATGGAGGATTCACTCCACAAGAGATAATTCTTCCCAAGTTCGTTTTCAGTAAATTTAAACAGCAGGTATCATCTCTTGAGGTAAAGATTGTAAATAAAGAAGAATTAAGAGATGTAACTGGCGATATCTTTGCAATCAAATTACAGGCAGCTTCAGCGGCTGTTGATATTTTCGCTGCAAAACGAATGGTTCAGCTCCTTCTTTTTGCTGGGGGGCAAAACTACTTAACCAGTAGCATATTCACACTGGAACCAGGCAAAACAGAATCACCAAACTTTTCCTTTAATAAAAATCAGCAGGTTGAAGCAGTTTTGATCGATGCTAATACCAGTGAACAGCTTGATACTACTATTATTAAACAATCTACGTCCAGGGACTTGGGAGGACTATAACAAATTAAAGTTGCTATGATTATACTTGATGATTTAGATAAAAAACTGCTGGAGCATTTCAGAGGTTTTGTAGTTAAGAAGGATTTGGTTCGAACCATAAAAATTGGTGCTAACGTCCCATTCTTTGTACTCGAATACCTTTTAGCCAATACAGGTAGCACAGAGGATGAAACGAAATTACTGGAAGGTTTAGAAAATGTCAAGAATATCCTAAGGGATCATTATGTCAATCCTGAAGAGAGTAGCCTTATTCAATCAAAATTAAGAGAAAAAAGCAGATATAAGATTATCGATAAAATTTCAGTAGAACTAGTTCCTAAACAGGATAAGTATGTTGCAACAATCAGCAATAGTAATATAAGAGATGCCAACATAAGCGATGTACTGGTGAACAAACACGATAAAATGCTATTAGGAGGCATATGGGCAATTATTGATATGGAATATGATCCAATGATTACTAAAGGGTCTGCGATTTATCCTTTTGTAGTAAAAGATATCAAACCCATACAGCTCTCAAGTTTTGATAATACAAAGTTATTAGATAGACGGAAAATGTTTTCCTGTGAGGAATGGAAGAAGGTTTTATTACGAAGTGCAGGATATGAGCCAAATAGCGAGGGAATAACAGAACGCATACAAAATCTTTTGTTGGCGAGATTGCTCCCTTTAGTTGAATCTAATCTTAATATGGTTGAGTTAGGACCTCGATCATCTGGTAAATCTTTTGTATATAAAGAACTTACGCCATATGCTGTGCTTATTTCTGGTGGTCAAGGGACAGTTGCAAAACTTTTTGTTAATAATACTACCGGAAGAGTTGGATCTGTAGGCCAGTGGGATGCCATCTGCTTCGATGAAAGTACTGATAAGCTGTTTAAGGATCACGATTGTATACCCATGATGAAAGACTACATGGAATCAGGTTCTTTTTCAAGAGCAGGTAAAGGAGGAGAGATAACAGGTCAGGCTTCAGTAATAATGAATGGTAATATAAACCAGCCTGTGGAAACTGTATTACAAACATCTCACTTGTTTAGTCCATTATCAGATGAGGTTAATTTTGACACTGCCTTTCTGGACAGAGTGAACATCTATTTACCAGGTTGGGAGATCACCAAGTTTAGTCCAAAAAACTTCACTGATCATTTCGGATTCAGTACAGACTTCTTCTCAGAAACTATGAAGGCTCAGAGAAAATCGACCTATACTGATGCACTTGACAAATACTTCAGTTTAGGAGCACATTTAAAACAGAGGGATTCTAAATCCGTCCGGAAAATTGTTTCAGGATATATTAAGCTTCTACACCCTGATGGTATTTTTACTAAAGATGATGTCAGAGAATATCTGGTAATAGCTTTAGAGATGAGGAGAAGAGTAAAAGAGCAGCTGAAACGAATTGGGGGGATGGAATTCTGGGATACTAATTTCTCTTTTATAGACAAAGAAACACAGGAGGAAATCTTTATTGGATTGCCAGAAGAGCGGGGTTCTGCATTAATAGAAAGTAATCCATTACCTCCGGGTGTTTGTTATACTGCTACAAGTGACGGGAATAATGCAGCACTGGTGAAAATAGAAGTTGTCGCTCTAAGGGGTAATGGGAAACTAAATGTAACTGGCACTAATTTCCAGGAAGTGAAAGAAAACATTAAAAATACTTATAACTATTTAAGAGCTAATGAGAAGAGTATCTTGACGGAACAACACTCCTTAGACAGTTATGACCTAAACATTCAGATTAGTAACTTGATGGGCGCATATATTAGTGGAGGTATTGGAAGCGCAGTCTACGTCGCAATTATTTCAGCTATTTATAAGAAGAATCTGAAGTCCGGTCTTGCCGTCCTTGGTAATATTTCTATTGGTGGAGCAATTGAAAGAGCAATTAATTTCCCGGATAAAGTAACTCTTTTGTCTGAGAACGGAGCCAAGACTATTCTGGTTCCCATTGAAAATGTAAATGAAATCGCAACACTACCTACTTCTATCTTAGGGAAAACAGATGTTCCATTTTATGGGAATTCGCAGATGTTGCTACAAAAAGCGGTATTGAGTGATTAGGATAGACATTCTTCCGCTATATGCGAACTTGTAACAGTAATTTTTTAGAATCTGATAGGTTGATCCTCATAAGCAAGTCATTCCATGCATTAAAAACGTCCCTTTTTATAAAAAAATGGGAGGATTGTTTAGCGACCAAGGAAATATAAGGAGGTATAAGTTGGAAAGAAGGATAACTTGGTTCGAATATTCTTTTTGCACTTGATTAAAGATCCATTTGACAAGTCGAATTCTAAACTAAATGTGAATGTAACAGGCTTTATCTACCGGTCCTTATCCAAGTACCTCTTAATTTGTTAACCTTAAATTCCCTTTGGTTCTGGTTGCTAATTGTGAAACTTTCTGGTTCTTTATCTGGAATAATATCATATCCCCCCATTGTAATCTCATCAGGAGCAGTTTTGAAATGATCATATTTTCTATAATATTCATCCATTTCTGCCTGATGTTCAATGTCTAATGCAGCATAAAGATCACCTTCGGCATCTTCGTATACCATGTATTTGTCTAAATCGATATTTATCTTTCTCATAATCTCAATAGTTTATTTATAGTCTATATAATCAATTTTGTTGTCCTTTAGAAAATTCCGGAAATGAGTAAATAGATGTTCATTACCATTATTTATTATGAAAGTAAAGTATTCCTTCTTATTCCCTTTAGGATTGTTTGTATGCTCACTTGTTTTCAATTTTCCAAATTCATTTTGGGATTGAAAGTGCCTATGGAATTTATGTTGTTGTTGGCGAAGAATATTCATGATTATTCTCTGATTTCCAATATAATAATTTGGATTCAATTCTTCATCTACCTCCTTCACTGAAAATTGAATCGGTGTTTCCCCAATAATGCTTTTTATCTTTCTTCTATGTGTTACTTTAAAGTAGACAACAAGAACCAGTGATAGAATTAACAATGCAATTGATATAACAATAACTCCATTTAGAAATTGGATTGCTTCTATACTTGGATTTTGGCTAATTTGTTTTGTTAATATGCCGGTAAGAAGTGCTGACAGTGAAAGAGAAGCAAGGAGTGAACTAATATCCCCAAATAGGTTCTTTTCGACTAAGGAATCTAATTCATCTTTGGTAACAGGATGAAAAGTTACTTTTCTTTTCTTTACTTCAGTTTGAATATGTTCGTCGGCCATTTGCAATAATTGATTATTTAAGTGGCCCTGAGCCTTGAAAACTCACAATCGAACCATCAAAGTGATTTGGGATAATAGTTCCCTTTCTTCCATCCACTAATTGGACTTCACATTCTCTATCAGTTGTAAAAGAGAAATTATGTTCCTGCGGAAGTGTAAATGAACCAGACCAGGATTTTAGATGTCCGGGTTCAGAAAACACTTCAATCCATATTTGTATCTGCTCCACCAGGACTTCGGTTCCTGATACTATAGTGCCATCAATAAAAGCCATTATTACCTCCTTTTCAAAATGTAATAAGTTCTACGTAAAGATAATATATTCAATTTAATGGGCAGGATTGATCATAAAATTATTTCAGCGCAAACAATCCTCCCATTTTTTAAAGACTAATAACAGTGGAGTTTAAATATGTTTTTTTGGCGTTTCAGAATGAGTGCCTTATTAGGGGTAGTATTTTTCCTCATTAGTAAAGGGGACTGTGTATTTGTTTTTGGCCCCAAATTGGTTCTTAACTTGAACTTAAAATATTCAGCACGTCGGAAATCCTTCCAACAATGTAGTGTGAAGTAAGTCCCCGGAATCAGTTCCGGGGCATACTGTTTTAATAATATTATTATCAGGAATTTAGTACCTTTGATTAGCTCTATCTCTTATGACAAAAACATTCAGATTCATAGGTTTAGGATTCCTCATATTTTCAAGCATTTTCCTTTCCTGTAAGAAAGAAGAAGTCCCTGTAATTACAACCACCGCTGTATCTAATATTACTGCAACCACAGCAACAAGTGGTGGAAATATAACCGATGAAGGCAGTTCAACAGTAATAACTCGTGGTGTATGTTGGAGTACAGGTACTACACCTACTACTGCCGATAGTAAAACATCCGATGCTGCTGGTGCTGGAAGTTTTACGAGTAGTATAACAGGTTTGAATGGTGCAACAGTATATTACGTACGTGCATATGCCACAAATAATGCAGGAACAGGATATGGAATGGCGATGTCATTTACAACTTTAGGCAATACTCCTTCAGTAACAACTCAACCAGCAATAAACATAACTTCAACAAGTGTCACATTAATAGGGGTAGTGAATGCAAATTTGTTTATATCTAATGTCATCTTTGAATATGGTACATCAATTAGTTACGGGAGCTCAGCAATTGCCATACAAAGTCCTTTAACTGGAAATTCTTCTGTAAATGTAAGTGCAGATATAACTGGCTTATTACCTGGAACAACTTATCATTATAGAGTAAAAGCTATTAATGCAGTTGGTACAACAGTTGGGAATGATTTAACATTTAAATTATTGGAAACTCCTCTTACATCAGGTATTGATACTATTGATAACATTACCTACGTATCATCTACCTATTTCGTATATGGTTTTTCATTTTCTCTGGCAGGAATAATCCCAACAAATGGAAATCCCAAGCCTGATATTACAATATATTTAAATATTGACAGTCAGCCCTACAGATTAACATTACAGGCAAATAATCTCAATCCATCGTTTTATAAAGTTGGTGATTTTGATGATGAATCAGCTGCCATATCAGCCTATAATAATCTGAAAACAGTTTCAGTTTCACAGTGGAAAGAAATGGCGGACCCATTAAATACTAACCAGGTATGGATCTACAGATCGGGTACTGAATGTTATGCAAAGATCAGGATTGTAAGTACTGTAATTGAAATCAGAAATGGGATACCTTATGGCGAATGTACATTTCAGTGGGTCTATCAACCGGATGGTTCTTCAACTTTCCCAGGCAAATGATAATAGACAAACCCCAAAAGGTAACTAATATTTAAAAACCTGTTTTTTCTAAACTAAAAGTGCAATGAATAAAGTCGACCTGACCTATATTCATTCTTTTGTGTCTAATATCAAAAAATGATAAACATAGCATGGAATAGCAGGATTCGAACCTGCGACCCTCTGGTCCCAAACCAAATGCTTATTATTGATACAAAGCAATCTATTAAAGGTTCATTATTTAGATAGGAAATATTCGAAATAATTACACAGGATTGTACCACATATTGAACATAAGGAATAATGATAAGATAACACTTCAACAATACCTAATTGTATTACATACGGGATTTTTCCATTATGTTTTTACCAAGGTTCTTTATAAAGCTTATACTCTTCGAGGGATATTCTCAAAGCTTCCATGAAATCTCTATCTGTGAATATCTGTGCCGATGATTTATCACAATTTTTAACTGTAGAGAACGGTATGAGTTCCTCGATAGATTTCTTTTCTTGACTTAGCTGTTCCTCAGATACAATTTCTAATAATTTTAGGTATAAAGATTCTTTATCTCCTTGAAATATCAAGTTGTCCTCTGAGATTTGCTTGTTTGTTATTGTTCCAGGAGGCAACACTTTCCCTTCATTTGGATCCTGATCATAGTAAGTTGTTTTTAGCCAATTATTATATTGGACCTTGTGACTCTCACAACAATACTTCGCAGAATCTCGCTTAGCGTAAAATGTTTTTCTGCAAAACAAACATGTCTTTACAATATGTCGGTAAAAGCATTCTTTTTGCCCTTTGATTTAGTGGAACACATATGACATATTAAACAACTCTAATTCATACTAAGAATGCACCCATTTTAACATTTGTGTCAGGGAGAAAACATATACTATCATCAAAAATATTCTCCTTAACACGGAGTATTTTTTTACGTAATTCCGACATATTTTTTATAGATTCCGCCATGATGGGAAAACAGGTAAAAGAGCAATTCTTGGCACTGAAATATAACAACCTGTCATTTGGATTGAGTTTTAAATAGTTTTTAAAATCAATGATATTTCAACAAATAATTCCTACATTTGATTCAGTATCAAGTATCATAGTTTAGATAAAGTGAATTACTACCCTGGACAGATAGCTAGGAATTCTTGTGCCATTTTAAACTTATTATCATCCTTTATATTAATTCTTATGAAAAGCTATAAATTATATTTTTTGATGCTCACTTTAATTTTGTTGATCGGATGCATCCGGGAGAAAGATAAACCGGAATGGAATGTTAACGAACAGGAATACCTGGAAACTCAGGGATTCAACGTGCTGGTTTTCCATGATCGTTATCCTGAGGGTGGCCAGGGTGGCATCGAGTTCATTCATCATGGTGAGCGGACTGCTGCCAATGGTTTTATCAGTATTGCCGGAACGAAATATCCACGACCGATAACAGCAAAGAGAATTGCTGATAAGGATAAAAGAGAAATCACCGCCACGGTAAGCTCACCTGAATTTAATTTTAATTATAGTATTAGGATATGGCCTGAAAACAATACCGTACACCTTGTGGTGGATCTTGAAAAACCGATTTCTTCTGAATGGAAAGATAAAGTTACCTTCAACTTGAGGTTATTTCCGGTTACATATACTGGGAAAACATATCATCTAGGCGAGCAATTCGGAGTATTTCCTGTCGAAGGTCTTGACACTGTTATTTCTAATACCGGTGGAGCTGTTAACACCGAACCCATGTCAATGGCAGCAATGGCCGGGTACTATGGAACACCTCAGGAAGTTACTGCTGCACCCATGGCTCAGGGTCAAAAATTACTCCTTGCTCCGGAGGATCCGTTATGCAAATTACAGATTGAGCAGGTTAGTGGCAACCTTTCGTTGGTCGATGGCCGTAATACATCACTGGGCGGTTGGATAATAGTGAGATCTGTGATCCCGGAAGGTGTTGCCAAGGGGGCGCTGGAATGGGTGATCACACCTAATCTAATTCCTGGTTGGATTCGAAACCCCGTAATCAGTATATCCCAGGTAGGATATCACCCGGCTCAGGTGAAACAGGCGGTTATTGAACTGGATGCCCACTCTGATAAGATGAGCGCTGCGGTCCTGAAGAAGATTGGTAATGATGGAAACATTAACGAAATAAAATCAGGTGTGCCAAAAACATGGGGGAAATTCCTGCGATACAAGTATGCTATTTTTGATTTTTCAGAGGTTAAGGAACCAGGTTTATATACTTTAAGCTATGGGAATTCAGTAAGTGAACCTTTCAGGATCAGTAAAGAAGTATACAAGCAGAAAGTATGGCAACCGACTCTTGAAATATTCTTCCCGGTACAAATGTGTCATATGAGGATCCATGACAGATGGCGGGTCTGGCACGGTGCCTGCCACCTCGATGATGCTTTACAGGCACCCCTGTCAACAGAGCTTGTTGATGGTTATAAAACCTATTCAACTACCGAAACAAAATATAAACCATTCACTACTATCCCCGGTTTGAACCGGGGAGGATGGCATGATGCCGGAGATAATGACCTGGCAGCCGGTTCTCAGGCACAGACAACACTATTCCTTGCACTGGCCGGAGAAGAATTCGGAATTAAAGTCGATCAGACTACTATAAAACAGGATGCTTTATTCGTTGAAATACGGAGGCCAGATGGCGTCTTGGATCTGCAGCAGCAGATTGAACATGGCGTAATCAATTTACTTTCAGGATACCGTGTGTCGGGCCATTCCTTTATTGGGATCATTGAAACGAGCGCAGGACGTGTTTTCCTGGGAGATGTGGCCTCTGTGACTGATCAGAAGTTTTTTGATTCCTCATTAAATCCGGGTGAAGTCAGAAATAATCGTTACGGGAAAGCCGATGACCGTTTGGTGGTTACAAATAAGGATACTTCTCTCGAATACGAAGTGATAACTGCACTGGTTGCTGCCAGCCGTCTCCTCCGGGGTTATAATGATGATCTTGCTGAAGAATGCCTCGATACTGCCATTAAGGCATGGGATTATGAACAAAGTCATGAACCTGTTATTCAGCCGAATGCCTACGTTCCAAGGCATTATGAATGGCAGGAAGTGAAGGCAACCTGTGAATTACTTATTACTACGAAGGAAGATCGTTATAAAAATCGCCTTGTAGAATTGTTACCCGTTATTGAAAAGAATCCGGGCGAGGTAGGCTGGTCTGTTGCACGGGTTTTGAATCTGATTGATAATGAAAATTTTAAGAATGGTGTGAAGGAAGCCATTCAAACTTACAAATCCGATCTTGACAAGATTCTTTCTGAGAATCCTTATGGAGTACCGTGGCGACCTGGGATCTGGGGTATAGGATGGGATATTCAGGATTGGGCAGTCAGGCAATATTACCTTAATCGTGCTTTCCCTGAAATGTTCAACAGGGAGAATGTATGTCGAGTGGTAAATTATGTTCTTGGATGCCATCCCGGTTCCAGTACATCATTTGTATCGGCAGTGGGTGCACATTCGCTGATCCCCGCCTATGGATTTAACATGCACTGGTGGTCTTATATACCGGGAGGTATGGCTTCAGGGACAGCTCTTATCAGACCCGATTTTCCGGAACTTAAAGAACCGTATCCATTTTTTGCACATCAGGCAGAATATGTTATGCCCGGAGCTGCCAGCTATATATTCTGTATACTGGCCGCAGATAAAATGTTGAATGAATAACAATTGGTCAAAGAAATTTTTATGTTTCCAGATCCCTGCTAGTGAGATCTTTTTTAAAAAACTCCTCTCATAAATTATGTAACTTTTACCTCTAATATATAAATCTCCAGGACGACCTTCATAGTCTCCTGGAGAGTAAATTGTCGATTCAAATAAGAAAGGATCATACATGTCTGGCAGTTGGATTTTTATTTGCCTCTTAGCCAACTCTTTTATAACTTTAACAAAATGTTTGGATTATGTCAAGTCTCATCCAAGGATTTGAATATGATATTTTCATCAGCTACCGTCAAAAGGATAACAAGCATGACGGTTGGGTGACTAAGTTTGTCGAAAACCTGAAAGGAGAAATCGAGGCGACTTTTAAAGAGGATATTTCAATCTACTTTGATGAAAATCCCCATGACCGGCTTCAGGAGACCCACGATGTTGATAAGAGTCTTGAGGGAAAGCTGAAGTGTCTTATTTTCATGCCTATACTATCACAAACCTATTGTGATCCAAACAGCTATGCATGGCAGTATGAATTTCTTGCTTTCAACAGATATGCAAGTAATGACCGCTTTGGAAAGAATATAAGGTTAAGGAACGGGAACTATGCAAGTAGGATTCTTCCGGTACGGATACATGATCTTGAAAAGGAAGATATAAAGCTGTTTGAAAAAGAGACTGGAAGTGTATTAAGGGCAATGGATTTTGTTTTCAAAACAGCTTCAGGTGTAAACAGACCATTACAACATGAAGATGAACGATTGACTGATAATCTCAGCAAAATTATATATCGAGATCAGATAAACAAAGTTGCAAATGCAATCAAAGAGATTATTCAGGGCATAAAGGCTGAATCTGTCCCGGTTGAGAAAGAAAGAACCATTTCAAAAGAACCTATAGAGAGCTTTAGAAAAGAGGATGATACAAGAAGGCAAGAGAAACCAATTAAATCAAGGAGGATAAAGTTATTATCAGGAGTATTAATTTTCGCAATCTTAATATTTGCTGCAATACTATCTTATCAAAAAATCTTCAAAATCAACACACTTGAAAAACTGAGGTCATCAGATGAAAGGATTTCAATTGCTGTTATGCCATTTAAGAATTTAACAGTCGATACAAAGTATGATATCTGGCAGGAAGGCCTTCAGAACCTTCTTATAACTTCTCTTTCAAATTCGGAGAGATTATCAGTCAGACAATATGAAACCATAAACCAGATTCTTGGGAACTCAGAGCGTTTTAATTATGCTTCTATGACACCTTCAATTGCTGGAAATGTTGCTTTAAAACTTAAAGCAAATACAGTTATTATTGGTGAGTAAATAGAAATGAAAAAGCCCGGTCCCAAAGTCCCAGGTGGTAGTATCGGATGATTAATAAGTTGATATATAATTAGTTAGGATACACAGCAATTATGCAATATGCCCTATATGGCTGTTTTAAAGCCATTTACGGTAATGCTGTGTTCCAGCAATGGTAGATACTACCGAATGAGAGATCGTGTCTTAAACAGGCTGGAAATGGCCTTATATGGCATTCTGATAGTTGTGTATGTTGTTGGTATACTGTATTATACAGTAATTGATGATAGTTGGGGAATTGGGGTGAATATTTTCAGATAATTGGATTTGCTTCCTATTTTCTATGTTATTTTTATACGCAATATTAGTGGCATACAAATTGTTTTTTTGTGCCATTAATTGTTAGTTAAAATTTGACATTTTCAAAAGAGCTTTTACCGCTCCACCGATTTTTGGATTTAAAAAATGATGCTCTCTCAATTTTGATAAAAACAAATATGCTGTCTCAATAAATTTATCGTTTTGCTTTTCAAAAATTTTATAACGAAAACCATTTGTTGTAATTAGCATTTTGCAGGTCGGATAATCTTTGGAATATTGTTTGGCTTGCTCATCTGTAAACGAAAGTCCATCGTGAAACCGTTTGGTTTCAATTATAATTTGGGGGTCTGTTTTATATTTTCCTTCAAATGGTTTTTTGAAAACAGCCACATCGATCTTGTTGTATTCAATTTTTAATTTCTGCTCTGACCAGCCAAGAGAAATAAGTAAAGGCACAACTAAAAAAGTTCTTATTTCGTGTTCTAAAACATAAGGGTCTTTTTGATGATACCAATTTGTCAATTTGATAATTCTCTCAATAGTAGATGCAATGTTTTCTGCGTCTTGTATGCGAACACCAAAATCGATAAGGGATTGAGAAATGTCATCAATTGTAATTTCTTTCGGAACAATTAATTTTTTTAAGTCTGCGATTGCAGGATGTTTTTCAAATTCTTCCGATTTAATTCTTTCAAGTACCAACTTATTGTAACAGCCAGTCAATGTGCTACGAACTAAAACTGATTTGTCAAATGAGATTTCCTTTTTAGGAAGATACCAGTCTACCTTTACGAAGTGTTGCAAATCCCAACCGTCTGTGTCTCTAAAGATTTCGCTATAGTCATAGTCAGAAGTTACTTCGCCTACTGCTTTAATAATTCTTTGTCCGCTACGAAGGACAATCCAATTTCCTTTTTTTACTTGACTTAAAATCTTGCCCCAATTTTTAATGTCCGGATTTGCTTTATAATAATTTTCTGTTTCGGGATTTCGTCCATCACCCGGATCTCCAGGTCCAACCAAAGCTACTCCAAAGTCTAGAAACACATTGCTATAATCTCGGGAACTATCACCCGACCCGATTTGCCATATACTTTTTCCCTCAATGTTTAGTTTCATAATCATTGATTAGCTTGGAAAATTCTTTCGCATGATTTTAATAGTTGCTTGAGATTCATATTTCACAATAAAAACTTTTATATCAGCTTGGCTTTCATACTTAACTAATTCACCTGGATAAATTATCTGATGATTTTTTTGTTGCGATTCATAATCACAAAAGAAAACTTTATGTTTAGCTTGTGATTCATAAGGCACGATAAAAACTTTTGCTTTTCCCATTGTCTGCGATTTTTAATTTATTGTTTCCTTAATTCAGTTTTCAGTAACAACATTTCATTCACTATTGGATCAAAATTAAACCTTCCCCTTGCCAAAAACAATTATATTTTCACTTCCCAATTTCCCAAGTTGCATAATTGATCATTTGCATTATAGTTAGGATATCTTACAATTAGAAACATTTTTACTATATGCTTGTATTAAAGTGTTTTAAGCACTTCGATAAACTATCAAGTAAACTTGTACGTCATGATAACGTTGATGATTTAAGCTCTTCTGATACTGAGTTAATAGCAGAGTGCCAGGCGGTAGGAGATAATGCCTCCTAGAGCCAATGTACATGGGTACGTACAGCTACTTTTAAGGGGGGATCATATCAGATCTCCTCTTTTTATTTTGGAATAGGCTATATGCTGGTTAATTGCTTTATAGGGGGTACTTATAGTTGTCAAGGGTAGGGGAAAACACTGAAGTCATAGCAGAGTATCAGCTAGTATAGTTAATGTACACCTGATATTAAAAATGGACTTATATTCAGGCAAATATTATTGGGGAATTTGGGTCAGGATACGTTAATACTTGTGAAAAGCAACTTACTATTGTCCATGTTACCAGCAGGGTTATTTATTTCATTTCTTCATCAACTAGTTATCTTTTTCGTTATTATCAATTCCCCTTTTAGGTAGCACTTTGTTTGAAATCTTCATAATCTTGTCAAGTTTTGGATGATTTATCCCAAATTCATGTTTTGCCAGTCCCATTTTTATTAAATAACTAATTTCGTTTAAATCTCTTGGAGACGCAAAACTATATCGATATTGACCTCTAAGAGAAGTGAAAATATCATATAGATAGAATGAATTTTTAGATAAAGAAACGATATACTTTTGAACTTGCTCTTTCCAATCTTTTGGGCGCTCATTTACTAATAGTAATGCTAGTTCGTGCTTTTTGAGTTCATTTTTTTCGCTTTGAATGAAATCAAACAATAGTGGCCCCATTTTCTGAGAGAATAAATCGTCTTTGAACCAATTAACTACGTTGAATGGAATCACGGTTAAAATTGCATGTATTCTCTTTTCTACTGATTCTCCGAAATCCCCGTACAGGAAAAAAGTCACACCATCAAATTTAACGTCACCTCTCATAGCGAGTAATGGGGTTAAAGCTAAAATTACTTTTGAAACTTGACTCCAACTTCGAATTATTTCATTTAGTAATTCTCTTTTTAATTTTGGGTCAATATAATCACTATTCCTAAGTGCTCGAGATGCAGCTTTAATACTTTGCATAAGGACTAAAACTGAGTATTCTTGGAACACAAACTGTATAGTCTGGTTGTACGGTTTTAATTGATTATAATATCGGTCAGCAAATTGGTCTTTGACCGCGGCGGGGAGATTTGAGTTCAATACATTATCTGATATCTCATCATGCATTTTTTCAATACTTTCTGGTGAAGGATTCCAGTTCATCAATCGATAGGGATTCATATCTTCAGGTAATCCGACTTTAGCTTGAACCCGATCGCAAACAGATTTAATGTCTTCTGTGAGTGTCTTTATAGCATCCTCACGCATCCTGTCAATACCCGTATAAAACTCAATTATTTCAGGGAAAGAAACATAAGTCTTATTCCCTAAAATGTAATTTGCAAAATCTGGGTCATGATGCATTCTTTGTGCAGCAAAGTAATATACCCAGTACGTAAATCTAAACCCGAACTGAATCTCCCTCTTAATTATAATATTGTTTGCAAAAAGAATATCGAAGACAAAGTCAACCTCTAAGTCGATAAGTTTTTCAGTGCAAAACTCCTTTAAATCCTTAATGAAATCTTCTCTAGAAAAAAAATTCTGTCCTTTACGTATCATTTTCTCGCAAAATCTACCAAGAACATATTCACAATCTTTTAAGTCAGGCTTGGTCTTATAAGTTGGAATATCATCAAGATTAAAGAGCAAGAATAAAACCATTTCTAGCATTTTAGTCCTATTTACTGGACTTTCATCGAAGTATTTTTCAGATACTTTTAATAAAGTTATACAATTCAAAGGAGTTCTTGGTATATTTAGAACATCAAGGTCTGTAACTAACTTCAACATAACAGCATCTTCATCTGCAATATGTGTTTCCTCATTATAGGCAGATACAACCTTCCTAATTTTTGCCCTCGGTAATGCCAACAAGTGAAAGACATTAAATTCGCGATCAATATTTTCATTCTTTGCCCCACTAAAGAATTTAGTTTCATCAATAGTTTGCATTACAATAATTGGGATATTTTTGAATGATTCACTTAATGATTTAAGTATTTTAAAGTTATCGGTTTCAAGATTAGTCCATGAGTCTAGAACAATACTCTTAATTGACTCTTTTTTATAATCAAAAACTTCAAGTTCTTTTTTAATAGCTTTTTCAATATTATGAGATTTAAAAGTCAGACAATCAAGGTATAACCAAAAAGAGTTATTTTGCAGCCAGGCTTCCTTAACCATATAATGAGCTAGACAAGTTAAGCCATATTGAGGTGGTGCTTTGATTATAGTAGATTTTGGATTTAATATGAATTGATTAAGATCAACTTTGTCATCGCTTTTTTCATCTGGATTAACAGTAAGTTCGTTGGTTTTACTTAAGGTGGGTTCTACCCAAATTATAGGTTGAGAAGAAAATGATCGAAGAGCATTATCAAATTTTTTTATTAGTATAGTACCAATTTTATCAATAGCCCCATTACATCTTTGGTGTTCATCCTTTACTCTTATAATTCCGTCATCAGTATCAGAAAAATTCACACCTGTTACAAATTTATTGTTTTTAGTCCATTGCCTATATTGAATGCATAGAACTCCAGATTCTGATACAGTGATAATGGAATATCCCAGATCACCTTTTTTGGAAGTTAATAATGGTGGAGCCGAACAATTTACTAGCTCTGAATCATTTTTAATTGAGTAGAAGAATGCCTGATCATGGTTGTGCCCTGTTAAAAGTAGTTTAAAATATTGCATAAGGAGCTTATTAATTTCTTCTTGTGCCCATTTTGTTAACCATTCAATGGGGTGATGCATCAAAAGGATTTTTGTTTTTGAATCATTTTCAATTGCCCATCTTGATAATTGTCGGGTATCAATTGCTAAACGGCTTTTGTCATTAATCTCATCTACTCCTGCACTTGCAAGAAGCGCTGAATTTAGGCAGTAAACACCTATATTATCATCAATATTCCAACCTGTCCCAGAAATAGTTCTCCCTTTTGCTCCGTAGGCTGCAAATTTTTGTTCGAAATCAAAATAATTGTCAAATTTATTTGTGATAAGTTGTGTTTGTTGTGAGATATAATCGTTGAATTCCCTTTCGATTAAGTTTTGAGAAACAACTCCCTCATGTTCAACTATATTGTTTTTAATATACTCCAATGATATATCATGATTTCCAGGGACACAAATTCTTCTATTTTTGGGAATATTTAATCTATTCAATTCAGAGTCAAACTGATTGTAAAATTCATCATATAATTTCTTATCAGCTCCAGCTAATACAACATCACCTGTAAAAGCAATATAAACTGATGTATGGTCGATTCTCTGAATTTGTTTTTCTAAGTCCTTAAAAAATCCTTTTAGTACAATACCTTGGTCTTCATCCCAGTTTAGTCTGAAATGTAAATCTGATAAGTGAATAATTGATTTTTTCATGTTAATATTATTTTATATGAGGTATAATTATCGTGATAAGTGTCACCTTGTCGGTAACTTACAAATAAAAGTACCAATCCAAATACTATATACTTTATTTTGAACGATATAATTAATATGCATTTTCTTAATGATGATAGATGACCAGACATTGTACAATATCAAATTTACAACTATATTAAGAATATGGCAATTATATTTCAATCAACTATTTGCCAAATAACCAATACCTTACCAACTAGACCACATATCATTTGTCTTACAAATGGCCATCAAATACCCTCAATTAAACTGAATCAACGGCGAGCCGTCGCGAGTAGCAGACAATTTTCGGCATATGAAGTGGGGTTATTGAATGACTAAAGCAAGGCTTATGAAGTAACCCAGGGGGCTTGGCCTTGCTGTGTCATGAAATATTGCTTTTTGCAAACCCACGTTTGCCGAATAAAATTGGCTGAAGCAGGCGAGCATTAATCCATAGTGAGGGTTGCGATTTATGTTGTATACCTACAGCCTATGTATTCTGCAATACAACATAAAGAGAGCAACCCTCACATCTAATAACTGTTTAAGGTACAAAGTAATCCTTTAAACACCGAATTGAAAAGCCTGCATTTAAACTCCCCCAATTGTTTCTATAAATACTACTATTTTGATATAAAACTTCACGTTCCCAGGCTGGAGAATCCGGTGTTAGGGAGCACCCTATTCCGGTTTAGAGTGAGCAGTCCTTAATTATATAACTTGTATTATATTTTTGCGCTGATATTGTGCTGTTTACATTCCGGTTTATGGTGCCCAATCATTTCCGGAATCGTTTGCACTTCTGATCCGGAATGAGGTGCTCTGAGTGACCGGATTTTCCACCTACATGCTTTATTAACATTACCAGTTTTTCTTGCATAATGGATGACATTTAGTTTTCTCCTAATGTCACTACTTT
>Ga0307376_10001025_pt1 | contig 31853 bp, 28 predicted proteins | sample TR2MG_FD_202536 | JGI IMG/M metagenome (GOLD analysis project Ga0307376, IMG submission 202536) | Soil microbial communities from Risofladan, Vaasa, Finland - TR-2 | ecosystem: Environmental > Terrestrial > Soil > Coastal area > Acid sulfate soil | place: Finland: Risofladan, Vaasa | collected...
AACCCCATCTGGTCCACCCGGCTTATTTCCTACCTTATCATCCATATTTCTATTTGCGGTGTATTCATTAAGGACATCGACCTGTTCCCGCGGGATGTTACCCAATTGTTGAACAGCCGTATCGAACCTGTCTATAATCTGGCCAAACAACTCTGCAGGCTTTTTCCGGTGTACTTCAACGATATCGGCGCCGAGGGGAATCTGAGGGAGATATCCACAAAGATCGATGAAATATCCCATCGAAGAGATCCGCTGATACATTTTTTAAGGAAACAGAGCCATGTGGAAAGCAGCAACCGGATTATCGATTTTATGAAGGCAACCCTTAAATTCTGGGAAACCAAAGAAAAAGAAATTCTGGAAGCCTTTGTTCCACCGAATATTTACACGGCAATCGAAATAGAGAGCCCCTATGTGGAGGGTGTTCACAAGGTAATATCGCAGTTTAAAGAAAAAGGGATACCCTTGCCGGAAGGTCTTCTCAACCTGAGAGACGACGAAATGAAGTCTATTCTTGAAGGGGTTTCAGACGTATCAGAGCGAGATATAGAGCGGGTGGAACTTGCCATCGCCTTATATAAACTTTTAGATCAGAAATACAATCTCGATTTTATTGAGATGGACAAGTATATTGCCCAACTCCAGGCCGAAGCCTTCCCGGATTTGAACCGGCTGCGGAATGCCTTCAAGGAGCCCGATTTAAATAAAAAAATATACAAACTCCTCGACTATCTGGAAGCGCTGAAAAAAATAATACTTTCCGAACAGACCTACGAAATCAAGGAGGACATTTATAAGAAACGGCACATTACCATAGACATTCCTTCCATGTACGGCAGTTACCGCGAAAAGAAATTTGACTGCCTCGGGCTCGCATTTCGAATCAAATCTCTGGTGAATGTGCTTTTTGAGGAGCTGGTGGATCAAATTGATCTAAGCCTCATTACAAAAGCCACTTTTTACCAGATTTACAGCCGGTTGAGTCTGTTTTACAAAGCATTGAAACTCGATGGAATCCCGTCGGTGGAAATCGAGCGCCAGCTGGACATGTTGGCCCAATCCCTTGAAGCCAGAGAACTTACTTTTACACAGTATCTTGACATCTTTAAGGGGTTTGCCCTGGCTGTAAGGAACATCATCAACGATTATTTTAACAACATTCATGGGGAAAACCTGAGTCAGATTCTATCTCAGATACCTGTGGAGGAGATCCTCCCGAAATACCTCCCGGTGAGCGGTACAATCGACGGCGAAAAGCTGAAACACAGGGTTTCTGAAATCTTTTTCCGGGAACGCATCGCGTTTTCATTGGGGCTCCAGCAGCTGGATCTGTTCTTAAGCCGAATTCTGAACACCCTCTTTCAGCAGTCGAATAAACTCCCCAAGGACAAACTGCATCAGCTGCTTCTTTACGATCCTAAACGGGCCATGACGTCTATGAATAAAATTCCCAGGATGGTTTCCGGAATTATTTATCTGGGGAGTAAAGGACTGAATCTCGTTAAACTGAAAAAATTCGGAATGCCGGTACCTCCCGGTTTTATTATAACAACCGAGGCGTTTCGCTGTAGAGAGATAATAGACAGTTATCCTCCGGCAGAACAAAACTTCAAAGAAAAGATTTTGAAGCGGATATCCGACATCGAAAAGATAACCGCCAAAAACTTTGGTGATCCCAAAAACCCCTTGCTCTTTTCGGTGCGGAGCGGATCTGCCATTTCACAACCCGGAATGATGGATACGTTTCTGAATGTCGGGATGAATGAGGAGATTGCAACAGGCATTGGAAAACGGACCGGCAATGCCTGGTTTGCCTGGGATAGCTATCGCCGGTTTCTGCAATGTTACGGCATGGCTTCAGGACTGGAAAGAGATGACTTCGATGCGATCATCAGTGAGCTCAAGCGAAGGGGCGGCGTCCGGTTTAAAAGGGAGCTCACCGGCATGCAGATGCATCAGGTGGCGATGACCTACAAAAAAATGATCATCAACGCCGGGATTAATGTCATCGACGACCCTTTTGAACAGCTTTATTTTACGATTAAAAAAGTCTTCGGTTCCTGGGAGGGCGCCAAGGCGAGAACCTACCGTAAGATTATGGGGATATCCGATGACTGGGGGACGGCCGCTACCGTACAGGAAATGGTTTTCGGGAACATTTCCCAGCAATCGGGAACCGGCGTCTTCTTTACCCATAATCCCAGATGGTCAGAGGACAGCCTGAGGCTTTGGGGTGATTTTTCCATCGGAAATCAAGGTGAGGATGTGGCGTCAGGTCTTGTAAAAACACTTCCCATATCGATTATACAGCAGGATATCGAAATGAGGGAAACCGATATAACCCTTGAAAGCCATTTCCCCAAGATTTTCAAGGCATTGAAAGAATTGGCCAATGAGTTGATCCACATCAGGGGATGGAGTCCTCAGGAGATGGAGTTTACCTTTGAAAGCCCTCGTGTTGAAGATCTGTACCTGATGCAAACCCGGGACATGACCATCCGTGAACGGAAGAAAGCTTTAACCTTTGACCTTGACGATATCACGGAAGATAAACTGTTGGGGCATGGTATCGGTGTCAGCGGCGGAGCGATGAGTGGACGGATTGTTTTTGACCTTGAAGAGATCGACCAATGGAGAACCGCAGAACCTGAAACGTTTTTGATTCTTGCAAGGGGCGATACCGTTCCGGATGATATTCGGGAGATCTATGCCGCCGACGGCCTCCTTACGGCCCGCGGCGGGGTGACGTCCCATGCTGCTGTCGTGGCGTATCGGCTCGAGAAAACCTGCATTGTGGGATGCGGAAACCTCGTCTGCAACGAAAAGGAAAAAAGCTGTCGATTCAACGAGGCGTACTTTAAATCCGGAGATTATTTAAGTATTGACGGCAGGGAAGGATCGATTTATCGGGGTTTGATAAAGGTTCAAGAATTCTAGGAATCGAAAATAACCAGCCCGGAGATGGGAGAGAACGAATATGCAAACTGGAAACAGTGATGGATTTAAGCTTGGAATAAACGGGTTTGGCAGGATCGGTAAGCTTACACTCTGGCACCATGTGGCGCGGAAATATTTTGGTGAAATTATCGTCAATATCGGTCGAAAGGTCGGCACGTCCCTGGAAGACATTGCCCACTATGCCGAAAGGGATTCAATCTATGGGTCGCTCCATGGGTTCCTGTACGGTCAAGCGTCAGAACCGCTGATCGAAGATCTGGATGAACAAAACGGCACCATGAACATCGATGGGGTCACGGTTCGCTTTTTAAGGACGTCCAGAAATCCGGCCGAGTTGAACTGGGAAAAACACGGTGTAAAACTGGTTGTCGATACCACTGGAAATTTTCTGGATCCCACACTTCCTCCGGATTATCCCAAGGGATCTTTGCGGGGCCATCTTGAGGCCGGCGCCGAAAAAGTTATCGTTTCCGCACCGTTTAAGATCGAGAATAAAGGGATGCCGATGCCGGATGACGTTGTCACCTCGGTAATGGGTATCAATGATAATGTTTACGATCCCAGACGCCATAAACTCATTTCCAATGCATCCTGTACCACCACCTGTCTGGCGCATATGATAAAACCGCTTCTCAATGCTTTCGGTCCTAAAAAAATCCTGTCGGCGTCCATGGCAACGGTTCATGCAGTAACCGGATCACAGCAGGTTTTGGACAGACTGCCAAAAACAGGGGCCGTCGATCTCAGGAAAAACAGAAGCATTATGAATAACATTATTCTTACCACCACCGGTGCCGCCAATGCGTTGAGACTGGTTATTCCGGAAATGAAGGATATTGGATTCATCGCGGAATCGGTGAGAGTTCCCATCTCCACAGGGTCTCTGATTATACTGGTGCTGAACCTGCAAGAAGAGCTTTCCGGCGAGCCGATCAGCAGAGAATTGCTCAATGCGGTTTACCGGGAGGCTGCATCCGACGACTCCAAGGGGTATCTCAGTTATACCGACAAGCAGAACGTGTCCGGGGATATCATCGGCATGCCGAGAGCTGCAGCGATAATCGAAGGACATGTGACCCATACCCGAACCGCCGAACTTACCATCGACCTGGAAAAAGTGCCGGGCCTGGAAAAAGACACCCTATGTTCGTTAAAGGACGTTATTATCAGAATACCGATAACGCAGGCGGTCATATATGGCTGGTACGATAATGAAAAAGGGAGTTATGTCAATATTCTCGGAGACAGGACGGTTTCCGTGGCCGAGTATATGTAATCGTATCAATCCCAGCGATGCATAAAAAACAGCGCCGGTGTTTTTCAAAAGGTCTCGCCTTAAAATGCTCGCATTACTACACGTGGGCTCCGCTTTTTCGTCGGCTTGCGCCTGACCCTCGAACGCAATCTACTATTTTTGAGACAGCTTCAAGTTTTTCGCTGTTTTTTCAGCATCCGGGTTGCGTTGTTTTCGCACCCGATACCCCGCTTATACGGACATCTTTGTCTTTGTTTTTGTCCTGCTGCGGGGTTAAAAATAGCGCGAATAAGAAGGATTTTCCCTTGACAAAAAAGAGCTCTATAGGTACAAGACCGTTTGTTCATTTTAATTGTTTTAGAGCGTTAGCCTGCATCGTGAAATCATCAACCACAGCTTGACGGAGTTTCTATGCATACTTTAGATGATCATGCGAAAGATATTTCTGAAGATGCCGCTGGTGAAGCGGGACCCAATTCATCCTTGGAAATGAATTTAAAAGAACAAGATACGGGGGCCGGTGGAACCATTATCTTGTTTTTTATTTTGGGGCTATTTGCCAGCCTTGTTGTGGGATGGATCGTTTTCCCCAAACTTCTTTATTCCAAGAAAAAACAGCCCATTGAATTTAACCATGTCCTTCATGTTGAAGCGGTCGATAACGGATGCGAAAGCTGTCATTTTTTTCGGGAAGACGGTACCTTCTCCGGGGCCCCGAAGCTTGACCAATGCATCGATTGTCATGAAGAGATTCAGGGAATAAGTCCTGATGAGATCAAATTTGTAGAGGAGTATGTCTCCAAGGGAAGAGAAGTTCCATGGTTGATATACTCCCGGCAGCCCGATTGCGTATTCTTTTCCCATGCCGCCCATATCAAGGGCGCTCGAATGGACTGTGTTGCCTGCCACGGCCATATCGGCGAATCCGAAAGTTTAAAGGTCTATGAGGAGAATCGAATTACAGGCTACAGCCGGGATATCTGGGGAAAAAGTATCGGCGGATTCAAGAAGAATACCTGGGACCGGATGAAGATGGACGATTGTGCTGAATGCCATCGAGAAAATGCCGCGAATATTGAAAGAACAGATGTCCAGACGCCCACCCAAAGGCTGATTGATCATATGGTAAACCTGGTTTCTCCGGGCACCTCGACCTTTGGCAAGGGCGGCAGTGTTCAGACCGAGAGAGATCCATGTTTTGCCTGTCACAAATAAATTCGATTTTTATGAATTTACCAAGAGTTAAGAGGTAGAATAGATGAAAATTGGCAGAAGAGGTTTCTTGTCGTTTGTAATTGGCGGTGCAGCCGGTACAGCCCTTTCACCATTACCATGGAAGTTGACGGATGACAGTTCAATATGGACACAAATGTGGCCGTGGACGCCGGTTCCGGAAGATGGTGAAGCCAGTTACGTCAATTCTGTCTGTACCCTCTGCCCCGGGCATTGCGGTATTACGGTTCGAAAAATCGATAACCGGGCCGTTAAAATCGAGGGGATGAAAGGGCACCCTGTAAACAATGGCGGTATGTGTCTTCTGGGGCTGTCAGGTCTTCAACTTCTTTATGGCCCCATGCGGGTCAAGACGCCCTTAAAAAGAACAGGGAAAAGGGGTCAGGGGCGATGGGAAAAAATTTCCTGGAATGATGCGGTTTCAGAAGTCGTGGAAAAGCTCCGAGACATAAGATCAGAGGGGCATCCCCAAACCGTAGGTTTTATCTCGGGTTCCGATCGGGGCACGGTATCTCGACTCTTTGAAAGATTCCTCACCGCCTATGGTTCACCAAATTTTATGCGCATGCCGTCGGTTCGTGATTCCTATGAACTTACCCAATATCTGATGCAGGGCGTTCAGGCTTTGCCCGGCTTCGATTTTGAAAACACCGACTTTGTCTTGAGCTTTGGAAGCGGTTTAATCGAGGGCTGGGGATCACCGGTACGGATGTCCCGAGTCCACAGCGCCTGGCAAAGTGCCGGCGTGAAAGTTATTCAGATAGAGCCGCGGCTGTCCAACACGGCAGCCAAATCAGACAAATGGATCCCCATCAATCCAGGTACCGAAGCGGCTCTGGCCATGGGCCTTGCCCATGTTATCGTTAAAGAGTCATTATACGATGCTGACTTTATTGAAAATTACGTTGAAGGATTTTTTGATTGGAAGAATCTTGTCATAGATAAATACAGCCCGGACACCGTAGCATCCATCACCGGAATAGACAGCAGAACCATTGTAGTTCTGGCCCGGGGTTTTGCCAATGCTTCAAAACCGCTGGCTGTTTGCGGGCGGGGCAATGGAACCACCCCTGTCAGCCTTGATGAATGTATGGCGGTGCATGCGTTGAACGCTCTGGTCGGCAACATCAATAAAAAAGGCGGTGTTTGGGCCGTTTCCGAACCCGATTATATCAATTGGCCGGAAATTGAAATGGATGCCAAGGCAGCTGCCGGTATGCAGCATGAACGATTGGATGGCGCCGGGAGTAAAACGTATCCGTTTACCCGGTATCTGTTGCCCCGACTCCCAGAGACCATCGACTCCGGAGAAAAAAATCCTTTGCAGGCACTCTTTGTTTCCGGGGCCAACCCTTTGTATACACATCCGGATACCCGAGCTGTCAGAAACGTCTTTGACAAGATTCCCTTTGTGGTCAGTTTTTCTTCTTACATGGATGAAACGGCTCAAAATGCCGACCTTATCCTTCCGAACCACATCTATCTTGAACGCTATGAAGATGTACCCACGCCGGCCGGTATGATTCAACCGGTTATCGGCCTCTCAAAACCTGTGGTTGAACCCCAGTTCGACACCCGGCATGTGGGAGATGTCATCATTCAGATGGCCAAAGGGCTGGGGGGCAGCGTCGCAAAAACGTTTCCGTGGGACAGCTATGATTCCTGCCTCAAAGAGACCTTGGGCGGCCGATGGAATTCTTTAATCGAGGAAGGATTCTGGGAAAACAACGGGGCGATGCCTCCGTTCTTTGGGACATCGTATGAAACGGCTTCGGGAAAGTTCGAGCTGATCAACAAGGATGCCGGGTCAATTCCCCAATTTAAACCGGTGAGCATCGAGGGCGACGAAAAGGATTATCCCCTTCTGCTCATCCCCTACGATTCCATCAGACTGGCAAGTGGTTTTATTGGAGATCCCCCGTTTGTTATGAAAACGGTTGAGGATTCCATCCTCAAAGGCAAGGATGTTTTTGTTGAACTCAATCCAAAAACTGCCAGAAAACAAGGGCTGGGTGAAGGCCAGCGGGTCGTGTTGACCACACCCAAAGGCAAAGCAGAGGTCAGGGTTCATCTTTTTGAGGGTATTATGCCCGGTCTCGTTGCACTGCCGAGGGGGCTGGGCCATACCGCCGGGGACGAATACCTGGCGGGCAAGGGGATAAATTTCAACGCGCTCATCGGTCCGGTTGAAGATCCGGATTCGGGTCTGGATACAGCCTGGGGAATCCGGGCAAAGTTAGAAAAAGCCTGATCGAATTGACGGTTGAAGATAGAAAATTTTCCGGCGGATCGGTTAATCTTCACGTTAATGTTGCCAATCTAAAGAGGTTCTGATGAAAGAAGGACGTACACACAAGAGATTCCAGAAATTTGGGATGGTCATCGATCTGGATAAATGCACCGGGTGCGGCAGCTGCATGGTGGCTTGTATGGCTGAAAACAATGTGCCCTTTAGGAAAGATGAATCGAACAAACTTTTGAGTATAACATGGATGCGTGTCTATCAATTGACCAATGGAATGCCTTTTCCGGAAACAGATGTATGCTACCTTCCCAGACCTTGTATGCAATGTGCCGGTCAACATGAAGGGCATTCACCCTGCGTATCGGTTTGTCCGGCCATCGCAACGGACTACAGCATGGAATCCGGGATTGTCAGCCAGATCTATACCCGTTGTTTTGGATGCCGGTACTGTATGGCGTCGTGTCCGTATCATGCCCGCTATTTCAACTGGTGGGATCCGATCTGGCCCGACGGCATGGAAAAGTACCTGAGCCCCAACGTATCGCCCCGTATGCGCGGTGTGGTCGAAAAATGCAGTTTCTGCTTTCACCGGTACCAGCTGGCTAAGGACAGGGCATTTATGGAAGGAAGACGTGAACTCCAAGAGGATGAATATCAAACCGCATGTACCCAGGCATGCCCTGCCGGCGCCATTACGTTCGGAGATCTGAACAATCCGAAGCATGCGGTGTCCAAGATGGTCGAACCCGACCCTAAACACAGCGGCCGGCCGAAAAATCCCGTTGCATTCCGGTTGTTGGAGCGGCTGGGCACCAACCCCAAGGTCTATTATCTTTCAAGCCGCCAATGGGTGCGGCACGCCGGCGATAATTATCTGGAAAACGAAAAAAAAGTCAAAAAGCCGGTACAGCACGGTTAACGGTTAACAGGAACTGAAACTGTATTTATTGAGGAGTACATAACATATGGATTCTGCATTAATACCCAGAGACGTTAAGCGCTGCCCGTTGTGGCAATTTCTCTTGTTCATCGGTGCAGCCGGCATTGTACTGCTGTGGGGCGTTTATGCCATGTTTCTCTGCTGGTTCAAGGGGCTTAACCAGACCAACATGAACGACTACTACGGGTTTGCACTGTGGATCTGGGCAGACCTTGCCGTAATTGCGGTTGGCGGCGGTGCGTTTTTTACCGGGTTGCTGAGATATATCTTCGGAAAGGATGCACTCAAGAACATCATCAATTATGCAGTTCTGATCGGTTTTATCTGCTACAGTTCGGCGCTGCTCATTTTAGCCATCGACATCGGGCAGCCGCTGCGGGGATGGTTTATTTTCTGGCATGCCAATGTTCATTCCATGCTGACGGAGGTGGCGTTCTGCCTTTCCTGCTATTTCGTGGTGTTGACCATTGAATATATTCCACTCATTCTTGAAAACCGCCAAATCGACAAGGTGCCGTTCTTTCATTCTCTCGGTCACAACATGCATGAAATCATGGCGGTATTTGCTGCAACCGGCGCCTTCCTTTCCTTTTTCCACCAGGGATCTCTGGGCGGTGTCGCCGGTGTTCTCTTCGGACGGCCCTTTGCCTTTCGGGAAGGGATTTTTATCTGGCCGTGGACGTTCTTTCTATTTACCTGGTCCGCCGCTGCCTGTGGACCGTGTTTTACGATTCTGGTTACAAAAATTACTGAAAAAGTGGTCCGAAAAAAACTGGTAAAGGACAATGCCATCGAGCTTCTGGCCAAAATTTCAGGGTGGATGCTTCTGACATACACCATTGCCAAGTTTTTCGACACCTGGTACTGGGCCACGGTTTTGGCGCCGTCCCAGGGATTTACACTGATGGATTTTTATTCCAACAATCCTGTGTATGGGATCTGGATTCTTATTACGGAAATTGCCATTTGCGGCCTTGTTCCTGCGGCCATTCTGATGACCCCAAAAGGGCGTAAAAACCCGGTGGCACTCTGGATTGCCATAAGCCTTGCTGTCGTCGGAGTTTGTCTCAATCGCTGGGTCATGGTGCTGCAGATTATGGCGATTCCTGTCATGACTTTCGATAATTGGGTCATGTATCTCCCGAGCTGGCAGGAAGTTGCCACCACCATACTTCCGGTGGCGTACGGTGTTATTCTCATTGCATTTTCATACCGTTATCTGCCGGTATTCCCCAATGAGGCGGAGCTGAATCCTATCGAACCTTTGCCGGCAGGAGAAGCGGAAGAAAAATCCGTCGAACCGTCGGTAGATTTTGAACCGGAGTTAACGCCGGCTGAAGCTTAAAGCAAACAGGAGGACGAGGTATGTTCCCTTTTAATTTTGAATGGATCTGGGACATGGGGCATGTGGTTTTCATGGGCGGCCTGTGGTATGCACTCACCATACTGGGTATTGGTATGACTTACTGTATTATCAAGGCTGCCATCGATGCATCCAAAGATAATGGCGACCCTCACCATTGACATTCGAAGACATTTCCGGATTAAAAGCGCTGACCTCGCCATGAAGCTGGGGGAGCGCTTTTTTATTTGAATAAGGTTTTATATGGACCAAATACTCGTGGAAGGCGGGCGTCCCCTGGCGGGAGAGGTCAGAATCAGCGGTGCTAAAAATGCTGCGCTTCCTATCCTTATATCTTCTCTGCTTGCCGATGGGTGGAATACCTATTCCAACGTCCCGGATCTCAAAGACATTCAGAGCACCAAAATTTTGCTTTCCAAACTTGGCGCCAGGATAGAGACAGACGGTGATACCGTTCGAATCGATACCGGAAGTGTTCGCTGTCACGAGGCGCCGTATGACCTCGTCAGGAAGATGCGGGCTTCAATTCTGGTCCTGGGTCCGCTGTTGGCAAGACTTAAAAAAGCAAGGGTGTCTTTACCGGGCGGATGCGCCATCGGTGCGCGCCCCATTAATCTGCATTTAAAAGGGCTTGCCCGTCTCGGCGCCAAAATTGAATTGGAACACGGGTATGTGGAGGCCGTTTGTGACCGTCTTCGAGGCGACGAAATTTATCTGGACATGCCCACCGTAACCGGAACCGAAAATCTTATGATGGCGGCGGTTCTGGCCGAAGGGGTCACCGTCTTGAAAAATGTGGCCCGTGAGCCGGAGGTGGTGGCACTGGCGGATGTTCTGACCCGAATGGGCGCAAAAATCAAAGGTGCCGGCACTTCGGTGATCACCATCCAAGGGGTATCCGGGCTGAAACCGGTATCTGTTTCCATTATACCTGACCGAATAGAAGCCGGCACGTTTATGGTTTCGGCATTCCTGACCCAAGGGGATGTGACCCTTTTAGACTGTGAACCCGACCACCTTGAAGCGGTTATCCATAAACTGAGACTCAGCGGTGCCGACATAACGGTCAAGGATAAATCCGTCCGGGTCAAGGGCGGCGATGAAATTGTCAGTGTCGATGTAAAAACTTTGCCCTATCCAGGATTCCCTACCGACATGCAGGCGCAGTTTATGGTGCTCATGTCGGTTGCAAGCGGTTTTAGCATTATTTCTGAAACCATTTTTGAGAATCGTTTTATCCATGTCAGCGAGCTCAAGCGCATGGGCGCTGACATTAAAATATCAGGGGATACCGCAATAATCACCGGGGTGCCGATGCTGTCCGGTGCACCGGTGATGGCTTCGGATCTCAGAGCCAGTGCTTCGTTGATTCTGGCCGGCCTGGTTGCACAAGGTACCACCGAAGTGAATCGCGTGTATCATTTGGACCGAGGTTATGAAGCCATCGAACATAAATTTGCCCGTCTCGGGGCAGCTATACGGCGGGTTAAAACCTGAAAGGCCCTTGAAAAACGTCCCCTTTTGCCCAATCTTAGGGTTCGGCAAAAATATTAATCCTCAAAATCCTCAAGGTATTCCTCCGGTTAAAATTCTTGCCTGCCTTGGCCTTGAGCAAAGTCGAACATTTTTCAAAGGTCTTTGTATGGATGCTGTTACGCCTGACCCATGACCGATACATTTTACGCTCGTCCTGCCATTCCCTTATTGTTATCGATGATAGCCGGTATCGCCGTGGGCACCGGGTTCCCGGACTACGGGACCTGGGCCTATATCGGTGTTGGGGTTTGTACCGGCATCATACTCTATCGGATCTGGAAAAAAAGAACGGCTCTGATTTGCCCCCTGGTCCTTTTGTATGCCTTGGGATATCTGTCCATACTGCCGTGGACGGCGCCCGGATTCCCTTCCAGCCATATCATCCATTTTGTGGATATGCCGCCATGGAAAATTGTCGGTGTCATCCACACGCCGGTTGCAATATATTCAGACCGACAAAAATTCATATTGCGTACCGAGTCTCTCCAAGGGAATGATGGGTCTTTTCCCGTGGTTGGAAGGATCCGTTTGACGGTATCCGGGGAGGGTCCGAAATTGCAGAAAGGAGACCGGATTACGGTATTCGGCAAAATAAGATCCATCAGAAACTTCAACAATCCCGGAGGATTCGATTATAAAAGGTATATGGCGTTTAAAAAGGTTTGGGGAACCGCCTATGTTTCATCCCGGAAGGTCGCCCTCATGGAGAAACGATCCGAAAAAGGGGTTGGCACGATCATCGCGGAAGTCCGCAGCAAATTTTCCGATTTTATCGACGCAGCCGGTACCGGAAATGAGCAGGGTGTCATCAAAGCGCTCATCATCGGAGACCGGAACTCGATTTCGCAAGAATTAAGGGACGCTTTCAACCGAGCGGGGATCGGCCACCTTTTGGCCATTTCAGGGCTTCACATCGGAATCGTCGCCACTGCGGCGTTTTTATTTTTCACCTGGATGCTGTCTCACATTAAGCCGCTCCTGTGGCACGCATGGACCCAAAAGGGGGCCGTATTTTTATCCGCGGTTCCGGTGTTGATATATGGTTTCATTTCGGGAATGTCCCCGTCCACGCAACGGGCGGTCATTATGGTGATGGTATTTCTCACCGCCTTTTTGTTCGAGCGGGAACACGACCCCATGAACACCCTGGCGCTGGCGGCGATGTTGATTCTGGTTGTTCATCCGCCGTCACTGTTTTCAATTTCCTTTCAGCTCTCATTTAGCGCTGTTCTTGCCATCATTTACGGTCTGTCCAGAGTGGAATTTCCATGGGAATCTCCTGAAATCCGGAGGAAAAGACCCAAAATATCCAAGGTTGCCGCCACACTGTTTTATTTTTTCATGGCGTCGCTCTTTGCCATCTTGGGAACCCTTCCGCTGGTGATGTTTTACTTTAACCAGATTTCGCTGGTGGGCCTTTTGGCAAACTTTATCATGGTTCCCCTGATCGGTTTCGTGGCGGTACCCCTGGGGTTGCTGGCCGTATTTTTATACCCCCTGACGGGTTACGGGGCATGGGTCTGTCTCGGAGCATGTTCGGCGGTGCTGAAACAGGCGCTTTTTATCATAAATTTTTTTGCCGGTTTGCCGTTTGCGGCAGTGAAAACCGTAACCCCGAGTTATTTGGAGATTTGCTGTTTTTATCTCCTGTTTTGGGGTATTTTAAACCTAAAACATATCCCGTTCAAAAAACACCGGAAATCGGATGAAGCCCCGGGCATGGAAGACCCGGTTCCAGGCAAAAAATTTATTCAAAAAGTTTCGCCCGTGGTTGTCCTTCTGGTGGTTTTGGTTCTCATCGCCGATGCCGGCTACTGGTTTTTTCAGCGGTTTCGCCAGGGTGATCTCCGAGTGACAACCATCGACGTCGGGGATGGTAATTCTACCCTTCTGGAACTCCCCTACGGATACACGATTCTTTTGGACGGCGGCGGTTTTTCCGATAATCGTATCTTCGATGTGGGCGCCAGGATTGTCGCTCCCTTCTTATGGCAAAAAAAGATTAAAACCGTTGATACACTGGTACTTTCTCATCCCAACAGTGACCATTTGAACGGGCTGATATACATTGCCGAACATTTCAATGTTAAACAGGTGTGGACCAATCACGATGCCGCAAATACCTTCGGGTACAAAAAGTTCATGGATGGGATTAAAGACAAGGGCATTCATATGCCCGGGTACCCAGAGATCTTCGGCGCCCATGACATTAACGGCGTTCATATGGACATATTGTATCCGCCCGTCGATTTTACTGAAAAAAGAAAAAAGGAACCCTGGCGGAACCCAAACAACAATTCACTGGTGCTAAAAGCGTCGTTGGGATCAAAATCGTTTCTATTCCCGGGGGATATCAAGACCCGAGCGGAATACGAACTGGTTTCCACTGCAGGGGACAAATTGAAAAGTACGGTCCTTTTGGTGCCCCATCACGGCAGCAAAACATCGAGTTCCGATTGGTTTGTAGAAACGGTGAAACCTGCGGTGGTCGTCATATCATCCGGATGGAGGAGCAGATTCGGATTCCCCCATCCGTCGGTGCTGAAACGATATGAGAAAATCGGATGCCGTGTACTGGGCACCGCCCGCAACGGCGCCGTATCCATGTCCACAGACGGTCGAACACTGACCATCAGGCCCACGGATGGTAGGTTTTGAAGCGGCTTCTAAAGTTTTGCACCCAAACGCTTGCGTAACCGCATTATGCGGCTATCGGTTCATCAGATCTTCAATGTCTTCCACTTCAATGGGGATATTTTCCATGAGATCGACAGGGCCCCTGCGGGTCAGGAAAATGTCGTTTTCCAATCGAATGCCGATATCTTCTTCTTTGATGTAAATGCCGGGCTCGCAGGTAAAAACCATCCCTTTTTCGAATTTCCGGTATTTATTCCCAACATCGTGAACATCCAGTCCCAGATGATGAGATGCGCCGTGCATGAAATATTTTTTATAAAGGGGATCGTCCGGGTCCTGGTTTTTTATCGCTTTGGCATCCAGCAGTCCCAGGCCGATCAACTCCTTTTCCATAATTGTGCCGACGTCTTTGTTATACGCTTTAAAGGTATTCCCCGGTTTAAGCATTTGAATGGCCGCCTTTTGGACGCGCAGGACGGCATTGTAAACCGCTTTTTGTCGCGGGGTGAATATCCCGTTAACCGGGACCGTTCGCGTTAGGTCTGAAGCATAGTTTGCATACTCGGCACCGAAATCCATGAGCAACAGATCGCCGTCTTTGCATTGTCGGCTGTTCTGGACGTAATGCAGAACGCAGGCGTTTGGGCCCGAAGCAATGATCGGCGCATAGGCAGGGCCCCGTGATCGATTTGACAGAAATTCATGATAAATTTCGGCTTCAATTTCGAATTCCCATATATCCGGCCGGATAAAACCGAGCAGCCGGCGAAATGTTTTTTCGGTCATCGCACAAGCCTGTTTGATCAGTTCCACTTCCATAGGAGATTTAACCGCCCGAAGGTGATGCATAATCGGTGCAAGCCGTTCGTATTTATGCAGTGGATACGATTTTTGACACCATTTCAAAAACCGGACGTCTCGGGTTTCCACCGTTACATCGGCCCGTAAATGCTCGTTGGAATTCAGATAAATCCGGTCAGCCTCCAAAACAATGGATCTGAAAACGTTCTCGAATTCGGTCGTCCAGTAAATCGTCTGGATTCCGGATAGTGCTGCGGCTTCTTCTTTCGAGTGTTTAGGGCCTTCCCATGTGGCGATTTCTTGATTGGTTTCTTTAACGAACAGGATCTCTTTGTGCTTGTCTTCTCCGGCATCCGGGGAAATTACCAGAATACTCGCCTCCTGATCGATTCCACTGAGATAAAAAATATCCGTATTTTGAACAAAGGATCGGGTGCCGTCGGCGCTTGTGGGCATCACATCATTGGAATTCAATACAGCAATGGAACCGGGTTTGAGTTTGGCGGCAAATCTTTGGCGGTTCTCAATAAACAGACGGTTCTCAATGGGCAGATATTTCATTGGATTTTTCCTGGTATGGTCGACAATTTTGAACCGGCTGCATTTAAACGAAAACCGATGTTTCATCGATGTTTCTGCAAGGGTTACAGGATTATCATAGCAGTAAATGCGGTGATGTGGCAAATATAAAAAAGGTCCTTTGGGTTAATTCAACAAAACTAGTGCAAAAAAAAACAAAAATTGATAGAGAACGTCTTTGACATGTATCGGTAAAATCATACAGAAGGCGTAAGAAAAGGAATTTTGGATGAAAGAAAAACTCATAAAAACCATGGACCTTGAAAACGGCATGCAGTTGAATTTCTACGATACTTCAAGAAAAATCGCCGGGGACCGGTGGCAGGTCTCCCTGGTTGTTCGTATGGAAATCCCGGTCACAGAAGTGTTGATAAAGGACCCGGGTCAATCGACGGAAAGCGTGAATGAGATCGCAACTGTACTTGGGGAAAACGTTCTGTTTGAGCAGAAAAGAGAACGGAATTTTATCGATGACACCCAAAAAGCAGAGATGTTCAAAGAATTGTATGATTCTTTTGTGAACAGCACGTTCGTTTATTTGTCCAATGAAGCATTCCCGAGAAAATATATCACCAAAAAATACCGGGAAGCGGTGGAAAAGGGATCATGGTATCACTGATCGCCATTTCAAAACGTCCCATTCAAAATTAGCATGGGAATCACCGGTTTCAAAACCCTCCGTTGGTCGGCTGGACCATTTTGAATTTTGATTGTCGCTTCACGGAGCGCTTTTCGACAGATGAGTCAAAAAGCGTTCACCGGAAGTTTTGAAACGCCCCGTTTAGGATAAAGGATGACGTCATGGAGTTCAAGTTCTGTCCCTTTTGCGGGGAGCGATTGCAGCCCAAAGCGGGAAGTCATCATCGAAGAATGTTCTGCGAGCGATGTCGATGGACGCATTATAAAAATCCAACGGTGGGGGTTGCGGTTATTTTGTTAAAAGATGACGAATTGCTCCTGGTAAAGCGAGCCGGTTCTTACCCGGGGATGTGGTGCATTCCCTGCGGTCACGTTGAATACGATGAAGATGTTCGGGCGGCAGCCGTCCGAGAGTTCAAAGAAGAAACCGGTCTGGATGTGGATATCGGAGATGTTTTTGCCGTTCATTCAAATTTTCACGATCTGAAAAAACAGACGGTGGGGATATGGTTCCTGGGAATATTTACGGGCGGTGAACTAAAGGCCGGTTCAGATGCCAGCGAAGCAGAATTCTTTCCGCTGGATAATCTGCCCGAAGAAATGGCGTTTCCAACCGATGTTCTGGTGTGTGAGCAATTGACTCAGGAGTTCATTAATTATTCGACATTGAGCAAACTCCCTTCATTGGCGCGCATCCCGTTTCAACGGGGCTGAAGGGAGCTTCAATAAAAATTTCAGACGCATCCGCAGGGGCCGCCGGATTCTTCATTGATCCGCCGGTTCCGGATCATGGGGGATTGCCAATATTCCTGATATATCAAGGAGATCCACTTGCTGTTTCAGATTGGCGATTTGTCGATTGAAGCGGTCAAGGTATTCTTTTCCAACGGGCTCAACCGACGGAATATCTTCCTTAGATGGATTCACCTGCCTGCCGTTTTTCCAAAATCTATAGCAGAGATGAGGACCGGTGGCCAAGCCGGTAGATCCCACATATCCGATAACCTCCCCTTGCCTTACATTTCTGCCCCGCTTAATTTCAGGGGCAAATTTAGACATATGAAGATACTGGGTCGTATAAATTCCGTTGTGTCTGATCTTTACATGCTTGCCGTTATTTTTGTCATAACCGGCCTTCAGAACAACGCCGTCGCCGGTACTCATAATCGGCGTGCCGGTTTTGGCGGCATAATCTATTCCGCGGTGAGCTTTATATTTTTTTAGAACCGGATGAAACCGTCGTTTGGAAAAACCCGAAGTAATTCTTGAAAACTTTATCGGCGCCTTGAGAAATGCTTTTTCCATGCTGTCGGCATGTTGGTCGTAATAACTTCCATGAGCGTTCTGCTCAAAATAAAAGGCATAGAAATTTTTGTCTTTATGATCGAATCTGGCCGCCAGAATCTGGCCGATTCCAATCGGCTTTTTCTCAACAAATATTTCTTCAAAGATGACCCGAAACGTATCCTCTTTCTGCAGATGATGAAAATCGATGGCCCATGCGTAAATCTCTGAAAGTTTGATGGCCAGCTCCATGTCCAATTCCTGTTCCGTAAGGGTGTCCCACAGAGACGATTCAATCCGTCCTGAAACGGTTTTTGTTTGAAGCTGCACCGGCTTTTTACCCAAAGAAACTTTTATTGGATCGTCGAAATCAAAGACAACATAATCGACGGGATTGAGTTCGTACACATAATAGCGAACTTTTTTCGAAGAATCCGTGCTGTGGATGATACAAAATGGATTTCCGGCTTTCATCGTTCGTACGTTGAATATGGCTTTGGATTCCACCGCCGCATCATGGATTGTCGAATTGGGGACATCATATTTCAATAGGATATCAGAGAGATTTTGATGGGGTTGAACCGTGTCTTTGACAACCTGGAAATCATCGCAGTCGATACCGTATTCAACACGATGCGGTTTCAGAATAGGGGCTTTTTTTTCGACAGGCGGTTGTGCCTTCTCCGTAACATCCGAGCAGGCAGATATATATAACATTGATAGGATCAGCGCCGGCAGGATTTTAGACTTCAAATGTTGATAGTGTTTCACGATGTTGGTTTTATGTGCGCTTGGATGTCTTCTTGGGTATTAAATTCGACGGGATGGTAAAACCCCGATTGAGCGAAAGCCGAGGATGCCCCGGATCTGCAGCGTCAGGGGTGAAGCCGTCGTAGACGACTGGCAACCCCCTTGACGACACAGGAAACGGGGTGTCATCGGCTTGTCCCCTTTATCTACAGTACTTAGGGTAAAAGACTTTTCGGAGTTAATCAATACTTTATTGACACGGTATGGACATGATCGTAATATTCTGTTAGGTTTATAAATACAGAAATACGAAAAAGGTAAAGGGGAACGATGAACCTTCAAAAACAGATCAAAAAGGATTTAACTGCTGCAATCAAGGCAAAGGATGTGCAGAGAAAAGACACCCTTCGTGTTATCCTGGGAGAATTTGCAAGACTCGACAAAAAAGAGCTTTCGGACGATGAGGTTGTAAAAATCCTAAAAAAATTATTGAAATCTGAAAAAGAGGTGTTGGAACAAAAAGGTCAAGGGACGGAATCCGCGTTCATCGGGATTGTTGAAACGTATCTGCCCAAAATGGCCTCTGAAGCGGAAATTCACGAATGGATTAAACACAACATCGATGTTGCGCAATTCAAAAACAAGATGCAAGCCATGGGTTCAATTATGAAGCATTTCGGAGCGACGGCAGACGGAAATTCAGTTAAAAAAATCTTGCAGCAAATGTAAATTATAAGGCCGATAAGGACGTTTATTAGGATTTGCCGTTTTCCGAATACTGTCGGATAACCTTTAAATACATGTTTTTCGGATATAAACCTGTCAGAGAAAGGACATTTTCCTTGTTTTTGACAAAAGCGACATGCGGGATGCCGGTCACGCGGAAGGAATTTGCAAGTTCGCTGTGTCGGTCAATGTTAATCTTGTAAATGGTCACGATGTCGCGGTTTTCTTTCCCGATTTTTTCGAGAACAGGAAAAAGATCTTTACAGGGCGGACACCAGTCGGCATAGAAATCGAGAACCAGGAGACGTTCTTTAGATGTTTCCATGATTTTATTAAATTGTTCCAGACTGTTTATGCTCCCAATAACCGAATCTTTGGCCGAATCTTGGGGTTGGTTGTCGGTATTGTTTCCGCACGATACCATAACCAAAAAGGAAAATACGGTAACAACGCGTATGAAAAATCGCACCCAACGGGTGTTGCAGTCTATATTTTCTGTCATGTTAAAACGTCCATTGGAACAAAGCGCTTTTGATTTAAATATATGGATTCATGATTGGACAAAAGTCAAGGCTGAACATTAACGGCTTGCACGATGTCAGATACCTGACAACGTATATATTTGCAAACAAAAAGATCGGGCAACCATTTAAGGGGAAAACAAATTTTGGCCCTTGATCGATCGAACTGTTATCAAAAACCCGTATAACGTGATGGCACGGACCCGAATTATTTATTTTCTTGTGGGAATCTATGCTTTAATTTCGATCCTGTTTGTTGCTGTTCCGTCCCTTTATGCCGACATCTATGTCTATTCGGACAGCGAAGGGGTGCTTCATTTCACCAACGTACCCACATCCTCCAACTATAAGATCTATATCCGGGAAAAACCGGACAGATCCCTGAACTCGGACGTCACCCGGCGATATGATCAAATAATAACAGAAGCAGCTGAACGGCACGGCGTCTCTTTTTCATTGCTGAAAGCAATGATAAAAATAGAATCGGATTTTAATCCCAGAGCGATTTCAACGGCCGGTGCGCTGGGGCTGATGCAAATCATGCCCGAAAATATCAAGCGGCTAAAAATAAAAGATCCTTTTGATCCACGGGAAAATATAATGGGGGGTACGCGTTATCTAAAACAGATGATCGATCGTTTTAATGGAAAGCTGTCGCTGGCACTGGCCGCCTATAATGCAGGACCCAATACCGTTGAGCGTTATCAGCGGATCCCCCCTTTCACGGAAACGGAAGATTATGTGGAAGCCGTTATGAAATATTATTCCATTTTTAAAAAGAGTTAGAAGCCGGCCTTCAATTGAAAATTACATCTTTATCCACTACCGTGCCTTCCTTAACCACCGCCTGAGATTTAAGGTCGTTTGTTATGACAACCCTGCCTTTTATGGTGACATTGCGTTCAAAACGCACGTCTCCCCGGATGGTCAATGATTCGCAATCCATCAGCGAAGGGATTCCATGGAGGAATCTTTCATCGAAAAGATCGATTTTACCGTAATATCTCGGATCGAGATCGATCTGTATGATTTTTGAGCGGACCTTGGGATTTAATACCAGATTGTTTTCCTTTGAAAAAATAAAACGGTCGGACCGAATCGACAGCAGCTCGTTGGAATTTTTTACCGGGAGAAACCGGGAAAGGGGAACCTGGATCAGCGCTGCACCTTTAAAAAGGGATATGGCAGCGCCCATGGCGGTTTCAATCTGATATACTTTTGGGCTTTTTTCATCCCGTGGATCCAGGGTTTTGGGATTTCGGATCAATGGAAGCGTTATAATCCCTTGTTTTTCAAGGAGACGATCAAGGGCCTCGAGATTGATCCAGATATTATTGGTGTTAAAAAATCCGTAACGTTTTATGTCTCGGAAGGCACTCAGTTCATTTTTGGGGCACTGGGCCGACTCGCGCAGGGTCAGACGCCCGTCCTGGTGCCTCGCCACATGTCCGCCTTTGACATCTGAGGGTGTTCTGGGGGCCACTTCCATCATAAAAGGGAATCTGTTTTCGGAAAAGTATCCCAAAAGCGATTCATCTAAGGTGGCCCCTAAATTATCCGAATTTGAAATGAATGCATATGTGATGCCCTTGTCGAGGAGGCTTTTTAATACTCCGGACGTATAAATGGCCGCGTATATGTCGCCATGGCCAGGGGGATTCCATTCCAGTTCGGGATTCTTCGGCCAGTTTGCCGGCGCGAAATTTTCCTGGAGAACCTTGGGAAATTTATTCTGGAGGAATAAGAGGGGCCGGCCTGACGGTTGGATCTTGGAAAGGGTGTCAAGGGTGTCGTCATGGGTACTGAAACTGTTCATCAGGGCCAGTTTAACAGGGCGTTTTTCCGTCTGTTTTAATATGATTTCAAGGAATGTTTTTCCGTTTTTTACTTCCAAAAGAGACTTGGCCCGGGTAAGGCCCATGCTGGTGCCGAGGCCGCCGTTGAGTTTTATCATCACCGCATTCTTTAACGCATTTCGCCCGGCTTCACCATATTCTTCAAGGTGGGTTGCATTTTGGACTTCATTGGAAGCGATCGGCCGTATGTCTCGGTCAGAGATAAGCCCGGTTTCGCCGGAAACGATTTTTTTATAATAATACGCAAAGGTGTCGATGACAAAAGGGTGGAGTCCGGCACTTTCCATCTTTGACATAAATGACAAAAGGTGTTTCGGTGGATCTTGATTTTTCGGCATCTTGGTTTTTCTCCATCCAAAATTATCAGAGGACCCCGGGCGGAGGCCCTCAGGCAGTTACAAACCCGTTTTAATTCATTTCCCAAGTGCCGCGGGGTTATGCGCGGGACGCTACTTGCTGAAAATCTTTAGGAGAACTTCGGGTTAGAGCGGTTCGATCCAACCCGAAGGATCTTTGGTTTTTCCGAACTGGATGTTTGTCAGCTCTGTGTAGAATCTATTGGCCATGGGGCCGACCTTGCCGTCACCGACGAAGATCACTTTTTCGCCGTACTTGATTTCTCCCACCGGTGAAATCACCGCCGCAGTGCCCGATCCGAAAATTTCGTCAAGCTTCCCGGCGGCATGGGCATCGAACACTTCATGAATGCTGATTTTTCGTTCGGAAACGTCGATACCCCACAGTTTTGCCAGTTTGATCACCGAATCCCGGGTGATTCCGGGAAGGATGCTGCCGGTTAACATGGGCGTAATCAGTTTGCCGTCGATGACAAAAAATATATTCATGGCACCGACTTCTTCCACGTATTTCCGCTCGACACCGCAAAGCCACAGCACCTGGGTATACCCTTGCTTATGCGCCAGTTCACCGGCATAGAGACTCGCCGCGTAGTTGCCGGGGGTTTTGGCTTCACCGACACCGCCCGACACCGCACGGACATGGTGGGGGGTTACCCAAATTTTGACCGGGTTAAAGCCCTCGGGGTAATAGGCGCCGACCGGAGAAAAAATGATAAAGAAGCGATAGGTATATGACGCGCGAACGCCCAAATAGGGATCCGTAGCAATGATGGTGGGACGGATATAAAGAGAGGTCCCCGGAGCGCTCGGCACCCAGTCCTTTTCGATGGTCAAGAGTTGTTTGAGGGCGTCCAATGCAAAAACTTCGTCGATCTGCGGTATGCACATGATGCGGGAAGAGTTGTTCATCCGTTTAAAATTGTCTTGGGGCCGGAAAAGCTGTACAGCTCCGGAATCTGTTCTGTAAGCTTTGAGTCCTTCAAAAACGCCCTGACCATAATGGAGGATCATGGTGGCCGGATCCATGTTAAACGATCCATAGGGCTCTATGCGCGGGTTGTGCCATCCGTCATCCGGATTGTAATCCATATTAAACATATGATCTGTGAAAATCGTACCGAAACCCAATCTGGAGTCATCGGGTTTTGCTTTTAATTTTTCTGCTTTGGTAACCGTCAGTTGCATTTTAACCTCCCCGGATATTTTATAACATTTTGATGTTTATTTTGTTTGCCCGTTAGGGGTGTCGCTCCACAGGAACAGCCCCGTTGTACGGTCGTAAAGCCGTTCCAGAGGTTTGCCGACGAGTTCTTGAAGGTCCATCTCTCCGGCATAGAGAACGGTTTCTGAAAACAGGTGTCCACCGATGATTTTTCCGCGTTCATCGCCCAGAACAATATGGGTATGAATCACCGGAGCCTGATCTTTTAAGGAAACATTGCCGACACACGTTACGACTTCCATGGGCATATTTTCGGTGAAAGTGACGTATACTTGCTGTTTTTGATCATACACTCCGATGGTAGCGGACGAAACAGTCCCGATTACGGAGAATGTTGCCATCTGAATGGAGGATTCTATGCAAAAGTCCTCGATAGATGCAATCAGATCTTTCCCATGGGGAAGGCGTCCTACAAATCGACATCCCAGTTCAAATTCAGAGCAGACCGGTGGGTTCATTGAGAAACACCGATAGTGAATAAAATATTAACAATAAAATACGGTCTAAAATCTATAGCATCTTTGCCATTGAAATCAAGACCTAAGTTGTTGTCATAAAGGTTTTGCAAACACCGTATTGTTTTCTCTCACCGGTTGACATCGGCCGGTGCTTCGGATATTTAAAGCCTAAATTTTGACAAACTCGTAAAAAGTCTTTTGTGATCGAGCAAAACGGACTTTTTATGAGACCATCAATTTTGAAATTGAAGCAACCGTTTGGTTTTTCGAAACAAGACCTTATCTGCGAGTTGTTTCAGAAAAAATCAGTACTGCTTGAAGCAGCAATATGTTCAAACATACGGAGCGGTACATATAAAAGGGGAATATGAAATATGGATACACCCGATAAAATGTCCAGCATTGAGCCTGTAAGGCTTAGCTTAGACAGTAGATTCAGGTTTAAATGTCACAGCGGTGTTAAATGCTTCACCAAATGCTGCAGAGGGATTAATATCATACTCACGCCCTATGACATTATAAGACTCAAAAGACGTCTGCAGCTTTCGTCTGCAGCGTTTTTGGCAGTGTACACGACGCCGCAGCTTTTGGAAAAAACTGACTTGCCGGTGGTTACGCTGAAGCTTATGGATGACGATATGCAATCATGTCCTTTCGTTACCGACGCGGGTTGCATCATTTACGAAGACAGGCCCACAACCTGCCGTTATTATCCGCTGGGGGTTGCTTCGCTGAGTCACAAGGAGGGTGCTGACGATGATGGGTTCTATTTTTTTGTCCATGAGCCCCATTGTCTGGGTTTTGAAGAGGACAAAGAATGGACCATCCGTGAATGGCGGAAAAACCAGGGCGTTGATATTCATGATGAGATCAATGCCGGCTGGACCGATCTGGTTGTGAGAAAGCGGTCTTTTCCGGCGAACATCAAGCTGACCGAAGAAAGCAAAAAGATGTTTTTTTTGGTGAGCTATAACATCGATACGTTCAGGCAATTTGTTTTTGAGAGCTCATTTTTGGATCGTTATAATATCGATGCAAAGACCCTTGAAAAAATAAAAGAAGACGAAGTTGCACTTTTGGAATTTGGTTTGAAATGGCTGAAAGATGTTCTGTTTAAAGAAGGGAAATTTCGGGTGAAGGAAGGGTCGGCCGCCTCGAAACCCTAAACGCCGTTTCAAAACATATCCGGTTGGTTTTTCGAGCGCCTTTAAAAAAACGGAGATGCCGGGCACCTGATGGTGCGCATAACGGTACCCGGCATCCAACGGATGTTCATCAATAATCTTCGTAAAAAAGACCCTCGCATGTGGAAGGACCGTTCAGGCGAGCCTCAATATCCACATTGAAAAACTCGGCGACAGGTTGAAAAATTTCCGGGGTGTCGGCCTGTACTTTTCGGGCGGCTTCAAGAACCTTTTCGAGTCCGTTTCGCGTCATTTTTCCCAGTGGCTGCCTGCATCCACCCGAGGGCATTCCCAGGATTGACATGAGTGTCTTAACGCCCAGAGGATTTCTGGCACGGCATTTCACTTCCCCAAAGGGTGTTTTTTCCATGGTTGTAATGGTGACCAGATTAAAAAGGGGCTTTATGGCAGATAACAGCTTCCGGGCTTCAGACGTGTTTCCTTCTTCGAGCAGGCGGACCATGTCGGCCACCGCTTTCGGAATGACATTGGACGCAACAGAAATTACCCCCGAGGCGCTGATACGTGTATCCGTCATCATCTCATACGTCATCCCGTCATCGCCGGACAGTATGGTGAAATCAGGCCCGCAGCATTCTCGGGTGTGTATCATATTGTCAAGATTTCCCGTGGCTTCTTTAACCGTATTTACATTGTCAAACTCTTGGTTCAACAGTGCCAGGTCTTGGGGCAGCAGTTGCGCACCGGTTCTGCCGGGGATTACATACGGAATGATTTCAAGACCCGGTGCCGCCCGGGCGATCGGTGCGACATATTCCCTGCGTATTTCAAGAGAACTGGGGCCGTTGTAGTATGGGTCTACCAGCAGCGCCGCATCAGCACCCACTGCGGCGGCATGTTTTGTTCCCTCCAGAGATTCCTTGGTGTTGTTGCTTCCCACACCGGCAATACAAATACATTTACCCTTTGTTTTTTCCGCAACGCTTTCAATGACCCGGTTATGTTCATCCCAGGTCAAAACAGGGCTTTCTCCGGTGGTCCCCACAGCCAGTATTCCGGTAATGCCATTTTTTATCTGGAAGTCTGAAAGTTTGCCCAAACCTTCATAGTCGACAGCATCATCTTTAAACGGTGTAACAATTGCTGTGAAACATCCTGCGATCATAACATCCCCCTTTTTATTTAAATGAGGTTATCTTCTTTGAAAAACAAACAGGTGCAGTAAAATACTTACAAATAAAAAAATTAAAGAAGGTGAGGGGTTATGTCAAGTGAAAAGTATTCAATTTTTGGAAATAACAAAATAAACCCGTCCGAAATTTTTAGGAAGTGGATGATACAGCTTAAGATCAATTTTACAACGGGCGATGAAAGAAGGATTGGCAATGCGGTCTGTATCAGACCCTTGAAAAATATTCGCCTTGCCCCGATTTTTGTTCAGATTTGGATGATGGCTGCAAAATTGAACACTTTCAAGGGTCTCGAATACAAAAATTTATTCTATTTCGTCACTATCGCATCCCGGTACCTCTCCCAAAAACATCCCGTCCTGCAAGCGGATTATAGAGCTTCGTAATTGCGAACTTCATAACATCGACACTTTTCATCTCCAAAATGATATTAAATAAAGTTTCCTCGCCTCCTTCCGGTAGACTACACTCATTTGAATCATCAAAGGCTAAATCTTTAAATCCCTTTACAAGCTTCTTTTGATCTTTTTTTGTCATCGCGACCTGAATTGCCTTTTTGCCATCTATTTCGGTAACCTGATCGGCCAAACCTGCATCTTCAATCTTCTTGAATTTGTCATCATCCAAAAGGATGTTAATATAACAATCTGCCATGAGAACCTCCTGTTGAAAAAGTTATAAATATAAAATAATTAACGTTTTTTCTTAACACACAATATATATTCAGGCTAATCTTTTTATTACGGATGGTAATAATTTGTCAATAGTTTTGTCCCGTTTAATGCAGGTTATTTTTTTGCTTGACAACCCAAAAGCACTACCATACTAATTTCAAAATTAAAGTATTTTCAATCTATATATGATAGATACTTTTCCTCATGCTATTGGTAAAACTAAAACCTATTAAAGGATATAATCATGCCTAAAGCAAAAAACGTTGAAGAATATATCGCTCACCAACAAGCTGCCGTTGCTGTAAATCCAGACTGCGGCAACTCCCATTACAATCTTGCAATCGGCCTTTTGGGACTTAAAAAATACGATGAAGCTGAAAGCGAACTTTTTGCTGCGGTCGAGTGTAGCCCGAGTCTTGCAGAGGCGTATGTTCAGTTGGGAGGGATCTGTTTGCAGCGCGGGGACTTAGAAGGTTGCCTTAAATACAATAAGCTGGCGGTACAGGCAAGGGCAGGGTTTGCCGAAGGTTATGGAAATATTGGATTTGTACAGCTTCAACTGGGAAATATTGAGGAAGCGATTCCTGCCCTTGAAAAAGCGATTCGATGGAATCCCAAATTTTTGCAGGCATATACCACATTGGCCAATGCGTATCTCATGAAAGGGATGATTGATGAAAGCATCGTGACCAGCCTGAAGGTCATTGGCCTCCAACCGGACTTTGCCGTGGCATACAACAACCTGGGCATTGCCTATCTCGAAAAGGGGGAGCGGGATCTGGCTGTGAAACATCTCGATAAAGCGGTTGAACTCGGTTATGAGGTTGCCCCTGAAATTTTAGATGAAATCAAAAAATACAGATAAACAATATCAGCAGAAGAAGGCTGCATGCCGAGATTCAAGTTTTTTTTATCCAGCAGAAACAATCCTGTTCGGGTGGGTGATTTTGTATGGTCTACTCCCATTCCCCTCAGCCGACATCAATCCGCCAGGTCAATTAAATCAGACGGTGACATTTTTATAAAGTACGGTGACTATTTTACTGCCGCCCGAGATTTTTTGGAAAGAGATCGATATGCGATCATTACACAATCGGTCTCCCAATATCTTCATCGAAATATAGCACCTGACGAAATAGAAGAGATCAGAATCTTTCTCGATAAACATGGAGAGTTTTATCATCCAGCCAAAGTTGAAGCCGTTTTGCAGGCCGTCAAGATTCCATTTGTCCTGAACGTTGCGGTTACAGAAGTCGGGAAACAATGCGCGCAAAGGGAATATCGGCTCTTAAAAATGCTCGACACGGAGTACCCCGATTCCTTTGTTCCCAAAGTTTACGCCCATGGGAACGTTTTTACAAAGATGGATCAAGTTGAAATCTGGATGTTTTTAGGTAAATGGTTCGAAGGTTTTAACGAATTCCATATTTCCCTTGATCCGGCAGATGAACAGCACAAAATCGTTGTATGGGATCATGAACACGGGAACTATTTCCTCTCGGCCGATCAAACCGAAGATCTTTACCGGCAGGCCGCCAGAATTCTGACCGGTTACTATAACGTCGAGACGTCCGAGCAAATATCTTCCTGGCATCATGCCGCCGGTGATTTTGTCCTGAAATGCCAAAACCGTGAGATCGATGTAAAACTCATCACGGTTCGACAGTACGCGCCCATGTTTGAAAATGATCCCGAGATCGGGTATAAAAATCCGGATGCTGAACGGCTATTGGAATCCTTGCTGGTATTTTTCCTGAATCTTGCCATCAAAATGCGCATCGACAGGCTGGACGGGGTCGGAGAAATTGTGTGGTCTGATAATATTGCCGTGAAAGGCGTCCTCAAAGGTTTTATTGAGGGACTGGTTTCAAAACCGCCCGTCAGATCGTTTCCAGGATCTTTGGCCGACGGTTTCCGGCAACATCTCTCGGCCTGCACACATGCAGATCTGCTCGATTTGAACTCCGCCATGGTTCAGTCATATCACCCCATGGCGCCCGAGGTCCCGGTCATCAGACAGCATCTTGAACAACATGTGGATGATCTGTATCGAGCCATCGAACAGTTCCAAAAATATCCGTGATTCAGCAGGATACACCATGGACAATATGGAAAGAATTTTGTCATAAAAATCACAAAATTTATAAAAAAACGCCCAAGAAAAAAGTGGCGCAGCGCTTTGAAATTAAAATTTTATTTAACACAATGAAACCCTGCTTTTTTATTGACAAGAATCGATATTAATTTTATACAAGTTTTTTTGCTGTTCATTTTTTTTAACAAAGACTTATAATTATAAAACTCGAAAAAACAACATAATGAGAGGAGGTGACTTTTACTGCCCTGAAAAGGGGACGGTGAACTTTATTTTTGGCAGATCGGTTAATTTTCAATTAGAATGGAGGTAATACAATGGCAAAACATGAAACCCCTTTGCTGGACCAGCTTGAAAGCGGGCCATGGCCGAGTTTTGTGTCTGATCTAAAGCAGGAGGCCGAATCAAGGGCAAAGAATCAGGATAAGGTAGAGTACCAGATTCCGGTGGATGTATGTGATGACCTTCTGGGCTTGCTTGAATTGTCCTTCAAGCACGGAAGAACCCACTGGAAGCATGGCGGAATCGTCGGCGTGTTCGGCTACGGCGGTGGCGTCATCGGAAGGTATTGCGACCAGCCCGAGATGTTTCCGGGCGTTGCCCATTTCCACACCATGCGTGTGTCCCAGCCTGCCGGCAAGTTTTATACCGCTGAATATCTCAGACAGCTTTGTGATCTCTGGGAAAGGCGCGGCAGTGGTCTTACCAATATGCACGGCTCCACCGGTGATATCATATTCCTCGGGACCACAACACCTCAACTGGAAGAAATCTTCTGGGAATTGGGCCATAATCTGCATCAGGATCTGGGCGGTTCCGGATCAAACCTGCGAACCCCTTCCGACTGTGTGGGCCAGGCTCGATGTGAATGGGCGTGCTACGACACCCAGGCATTGTGTCATGATCTTACGGTTGAATATCAGGACGAACTCCATCGGCCGGCGTTTCCGTACAAGTTTAAATTTAAATTTGACGGGTGCCCCAACTGCTGCGTTGCATCTATTGCGCGGGCGGACCTATCGTTTGTCGGCACCTGGCGAGATGATATTGGAATAGATCAGGAAGCGGTTGCTGCCTATATGGGTGGAGAACTGCCGCCCAACGGCGGAGCTCATGCCGGCCGTGACTGGGGACCGTTTGATATCCAGAAAGAGGTGATCGACCTTTGTCCCACCAAGTGCATGTGGTTAGAAGGCGGAAAGCTGAAGATAGACAATCGAGAGTGCACAAGATGCATGCACTGTATCAATGTCATGCCAAGAGCGTTGAGAATAGGTAATGACCGGGGTTGTTCGATTCTGGCCGGAGCAAAGGCTCCGATTCTTGACGGCGCACAAATGGGGTCTCTTATAGTTCCGTTCATTAAGGTTGAAGAGCCTTACGATGAAATTAAGGAGACAGTTATTGAACCCATCTGGGACTGGTGGATGGAAGAAGGCAAGAACCGGGAAAGACTCGGCGAACTCATGAAGCGTCAGGGATTTCAGAAACTTCTTGAGGTAACGGGTTTTAAACCGGATCCGCGGATGGTTCAGGAACCACGCACCAACCCGTACATCTTCTGGAAAGAAGAAGAAGTCGAAGGCGGATTCGACCGAGATATTAACGAATTTAGAAAACACCATCTAAGATAGGGGGTAAAGACCATGGCATTTGTATCCTCAGGTTATAATCCTAATAAACCGATGGAAAATAGAATAACCGACATCGGTCCCAGACATTTTGAAGAATTCTACCCTCCGGTGATTAAGAAAAACAAGGGTAAATGGTTGTATCATGAGATCCTGGAACCCGGTGTTCTGGTCCATGTGGCTGAATCCGGTGATGAAATATATACGGTAAGGGTGGGTGGCTGCCGTCTCATGAGCGTATCCCATATCCGTGAAATCTGCGAAATCGCAGACAAGCATTGTGACGGACACTTAAGGTTCACCACCCGCAACAACATCGAATTCATGGTGGACAGCAAAGACAAGGTCGAGCCGTTGAAAAAGGATCTTGCAAGCCGCAAGTTTGACGGCGGCAGTTTTAAATTCCCAATCGGGGGTACCGGCGCAGGTGTTACCAACATCATCCACACACAGGGCTGGATTCATTGTCATACACCGGCCACAGATGCATCAGGCCCGGTAAAGGCCACCATGGACGTGCTGTTTGACGATTTTCAAAACATGCGTCTTCCGGCCCAGTTGCGAGTATCCCTGGCATGCTGTCTGAACATGTGCGGCGCGGTCCACTGTTCGGATATCGCCATTCTGGGGTATCACCGCAAACCGCCGATGCTGGATCATGAATATCTGGACAAGATGTGCGAGATTCCTCTGGCCATTGCGGCCTGCCCTACGGCCGCCATTAAACCGTCCAAGGTTGAACTTGCCGATGGCACCAAGGTCAACAGTGTGGCCGTCAATGATCCCAGATGTATGTTCTGCGGGAACTGCTACACTATGTGTCCGGCAATGCCGCTGGCTGATGATGTAGGCGACGGCATCGTGATCATGGTCGGCGGAAAGGTATCCAACCGGATCAGCGCTCCCAAGTTTTCCAAGGTCGTTGTGGCTTTTCTGCCCAACGAGATGCCACGCTGGCCTTCGACCACGGCTTGTATTAAGAAAATCGTCGAAGCCTATGCAGCCGGGGCCAATAAATATGAACGTGTTGGTGAGTGGGCGGAAAGGATTGGATGGGAAAGATTTTTTGAAAAGTGTGAACTCGAGTTCACCCATCACCTCATCGATGATTTCCGTGATCCGGCATATTCTACCTGGCGCCAGACCACACAATTTAAATTCTAATCGTTAATACAACAAGAGGGGGTACGATATGTACCCCCTTAATAAAAAAGAGGCTCAATCAATGGATTACGAAGAGGCAAAAGAAAAAATCGTAGAAGGGCTGACAAAGAAAAAAAGTAAAAGCAAGTTTTACTTTAACGATTTAACGAAAATCCTGGATTTAAAACCCAGGGAGGCCAAAAAGTTCATCACCCAGATGGTACAAGAGGAAATTCTCGAATACTGGTCCAGCGGAAGCACGTCGATGTACGGGCTTAAAGGCGCGGGCAAACAGGCGCATACCGAACACGAAGATTAATGACGAACGTCTTCCTTGTTAGAACCGGCCGCCCCTGAACCTATTTTTATTTAAATGCCTCCTATGCAGCAGGAAGATATGGATTTTCCCAGAATTTTAATTTCAGCCCTGTGCGGAGGATCGGGAAAGACCATACTGTCGATCGGAATCACTGCAGCTTGGAAAGCCGTCGGCAAACGGATAACACCTTTCAAAAAAGGTCCGGACTACATTGACGCCGGTTGGCTTGCCCTTGCGGCCGGCCGGCCCTGTTATAATCTTGACACCTACCTTGTAAACAAAGAGAATATCCTT
>Ga0307376_10001030_pt1 | contig 31772 bp, 29 predicted proteins | sample TR2MG_FD_202536 | JGI IMG/M metagenome (GOLD analysis project Ga0307376, IMG submission 202536) | Soil microbial communities from Risofladan, Vaasa, Finland - TR-2 | ecosystem: Environmental > Terrestrial > Soil > Coastal area > Acid sulfate soil | place: Finland: Risofladan, Vaasa | collected...
AACAACTGAATCTATCGTGCGACTCATACGTTGACTCAACACAATAGCGATCTCAGTCGCGTTGGTCTACGAGGTTTCCGGCCAATGACGCGGCCCACAAGGGCTCAAGTGCGTCCTAACATATTACTTCTCTTGTTTTCACCTCAATTGCTATCTTGGTCCGCTATTGTTGCAGCCATCATTTATCTCTTGTTCGCATCGTTCGGCTGCACCGGTACAGTTAATGTCTTCCGTTCGTCATCATATGCCACACGAGGTGCCGAGCCGGAAAGTTCGTGAAGTCCGGACCTCAACAATCGACACCTCCTCCACGTTCATTTATGCTTGCCGATGAACGTTTCAGTGATACCAGGAATCGCTGCATAGAAAGCCCCCTTGAACAATCGGGAGGCGGCGCCGGCCGGAATCAAGTAGAACGGCGGACGGCGTCTCATAGTGGATTGGCGCTCCTGAATCTCAGGATCTTCATGGTCCATAGACCTTCGCTCTGACGCCCCAGGCCATTCTGGTCCGCTCCTGGTACTTGAGCACGGAGATCACCGCCCGCCGCACCTCCAGTATAGGCCATATCTTCTGCTTCGAGCAAACCGGAACGAGAAAGAGGATTCCGCGCTGCCGCTCTTTGGTATTCCGGCCGAATCCTGCCACCTATTCCGGTTCAAGGCGAGGATGGACGCTTACCCCTCTCAGGGTACCAACCAGGGTACCAAAACAAAAGACTCACGAGTACGAACACGTACCATGGGATATTGACGGAATCCCTTGCTTCAAAGATACTTACACCTGCACATACGAAGCGGTACCAATGGAGATTAGAACCGAAACTAGCTTGAGGGGCTAGTGGGGTAATTCCCGTGCTGGTTCAAGTCCAGTTCGCCGCACTTACAAACAATTTACCAGTAAAGATTTAGAAACGCGAGGATGTTACCTCGCGTTTTTTGTTTATCCCTTTGGTTCCGAGATAGTGCCGCACATTGCCGCTACCGCGAATGTGGAGTACGATGAAGCGCGCGAAGGACGATCGGGTTTGCGCGGAAGTGTGCGGTCTCGTTAGGCGGGAGCAGGCATGAGTGAACAAGTTCAAGTGATGATTACCGGTGCTGCAGGCACCATGGGTCGAGCTGTGGCCGAATCTTTTGCAGGCGATGAGTATCGACTTATCCTTGTCGATGTCAACGAACAGGCTGTCCGAAAAGTCGCCGATAGCTTCGGCCCCCGCGCGATTGCCGTAAGCGTCGATATCGGTAACTTCGATGCGGTACGCAAGGTGATGACGAACCTTCAGGCACAGATTGGCACCATCGACATTCTCGTGAACAATGCCGGAATCCTTTCGAACAACAAGGTGATGGAAACCTCGCCGGAGGAGTGGCACCGCATAATGCGGGTGAATGTCGATGGAGCTTTCTACCTGAGCCAGGCCGTAATCCCGGGCATGCGCAAAAAGAAGTGGGGACGAATCATCAACGTCAGCTCCTTCGCGGCAAAGTCCGGCGGAATCACGGCAGGTACCGCCTATTCTGTATCGAAGGGCGCGCTCATTTCACTGACCTTCTCGCTTGCCGCGGAGACCGCAGCGGATGGAATTACCGTCAACGCGATAGCACCTGCCTATGTACGGACGCCGATGGTCACCGAGCAACTCAACGACGAACAGCGGGCTGCAATGGTGGCGAAGATTCCGGTGCATCGCTACTGCGAACCGGAGGAGTTTGCACATGTGGTCCAGTTTCTCGCTTCGCGCAAGGCCGGGTTCATAACGGGTGAAGTTATCGATCAGAACGGCGGTCTGCAGTTCGATTAGCGGAGGACCAACGGCCATGCGGAAAATTGCACTCATAACCGGCGCGGGAACGGGAATCGGAAAAGCCGCCGCCATCGCACTCGCTGAGGCCGGCTTCGATCTCGTGCTTGCCGGACGCCGAGCTGAACCACTCGAGGTGACTGCTGGCGAAGTGCGGAAACGCGGTGCGCGAGCTGTCGCGCATCAGACCGATGTCGGCGATCCCTCATCGGTTCGGTCACTGTTTGCGGCAGTTAGGGAGAGTTTTGGCAGACTTGATCTGCTATTCAACAATGCAGGCCTCGCCGCACCATCGACCACGTTCGAAGAGATCCCGTTCGACAAGTGGCAGGAGGTGGTGAACGTGAATCTAACCGGCGTCTTTCTCTGCAGCCAGGAAGCGTTCAGAATCATGAAGGAGCAGAGTCCGCGAGGCGGCCGCATCATCAACAATGGATCGATATCGGCATACGCGCCGCGCCCGTTTTCGGCTCCCTACACCGCCACGAAACACGCGGTAAGCGGACTGACCAAGTCGTGCAACCTCGACGGCCGAGCCTATGATATCGCTGTTGGACAGATCGATATCGGCAATGCGAGTACTGACATGACCGAGCCGATGTCCGCCGGCACGCTGCAGCCGGACGGGACGGTGCGGCCGGAGCCGCGCATGGACGTGAAGGTTGTTGCAGACGCGATAGTCCAGATGGCGATGCTCCCGCTGAGCGCGAACATCCTTTCGATGACCATCATGGCCACCAAGATGCCGTTCATCGGACGGGGATAGATCGCCGCTACTGCCGAAACTGTCTCAACCCCATCGAGTTGCATTCGACATCGATCAGCTTCCGCAGTTGTGCGTCGAGCTTCATCACGGTGAGAGTTACTCCCATCATCTCGAGCGAGGTGAAGTAGTTGCCCACATAGGGCCGATGAATCCTGATGCCCTTATCACGTTTGAGGATCTCCTCGATGCGGTTGTAGAAGATGTACAGCTCCATGACCGGGGTTGCGCCGAGCCCGGAAACAAGCACCACCACCTCATCCTCGAAGCTGAACGGAAGATCAGGCAGTATAGTCTCGAGGCACATCTGCGCCATCCGGTCGGCGCTGACGAGCTCGGTGATTCGGATTCCCGGCTCCCCGTGGTGGCCGATGCCGAACTCCATGGTGCCCGGTTCGATTGCAAAGTTGGGCTTTCCGACGCCGGGAATGGTGCATGGGCTAAGGCCAATTCCGACACTGCGGGTGTTGTCGATGGCTCTCTGCGCGACTTCGATCACCTCATCAAGTGACCCACCCTCGGCGGCCATCGCCCCGCCGACCTTCCACATCAGTACTTCACCGGCGACCCCGCGTCGCTTTGCACGATCCGTCGCGGGCGCAGATGGAACATCGTCGTTGGCGACGACTGTCTTTACGGTTATGCCCTCGTCGGCAGCCATCTCAATTGCCATCTTGACGTTCATGTTGTCACCGGCGTAGTTGCCGTACAGGCAGGCTACCCCGTTTCCCGAGTTCGCGGCTCGAAAGGCGTCGAGAAATGCTGCAGCGGTGGGCGACGAGAATACCTCTCCAACGGCCACCGAATCCACAAGATTGGACCCGATGTATCCGATGAAGGCGGGCTTATGTCCGCTTCCGCCGCCGGTCACAACGCCGACTTTTCCCGCAACTGGCGCTTTCGCATACTTTACCACACGGGGATTTCCGGTCGGTGCGACGAGATCAGCATGCGCCTTCAAGTACCCCTTGAGCATGTCTTCCACGACAAGATCGGCGTCGTTAATGATCCTCTGCATCTGTCCTGCCTTCCTCTATTGAACGGTGTATCCGCCGTCGATAACCAGATTTGCTCCGGTGACGAGTGAGGCGGCATCGCTGCATAAATAGAGAACTGCAGCTGCGATCTCCTCCGGATAGCCGAATCGTCCTGCGGGAATCTTCTTCTTCATCGCCTCCCCGACTTCGCCTGACCACGCCTTCTTGCCGAGTTCAGTGAGGACGACGGTTGGCGAGACAGCATTCACCGTGATGTTGTGCCGCGCCCATTCAACCGCAAGCACCTGCGTCATGCTGACAATTGCAGCTTTGCTCGCGCAGTAGGCAACGTGCCGCTCGAGTGCGACGATTGCCGCCTGGGACGCTATATTGACGATCCTGCCACCCTTCTTGCTGCCGATCATCTCCTTTGCTACCCGTTGCGCGAGCATGAACGGCGCCTTCAGATTGAGAGCCATTGTCCTGTCCCAGTAATTTTCCGGCAGCACCTCCGCGTATTCGAGCAGCGCAACGCCCGCGTTGTTGACGAGCACATCGATCCGTCCGAACTCCTGGATACCCTGCTCAACGAAACGGTTCAGGTCGTCACCCTTCGTAAGGTCCCCGGTAAGGGCGAGCACCTTCGTGCCGCCTTTCGCAAGTTTTGCGGCCACCTCAGCAACGTCCTTCTGCAGGTCAACGAGTATCAGGTTCGCTCCCTTTTTGGCAAACAGGGTAGCTATCGCGTTTCCGATCCCCTGTGCGGCGCCCGTGATGAACGCGACCTTACCCGTGAGTCCAAATTCCGTGTCAAACCCTCTGTATTCCATCGGCCCCTCCTGCGGTAGCAACTTCACGAGTGCAGAGCCGCCTTGTTCAGGTTGCCCTACACCCATTGATAGCTTTCTGACTACCTTGTTGTCAATTCGGCACGAGTCTTGAGAAGTTGATCGACATTCTCCGCTGTTACCGGTACCCAGGGCACATTGTACACCTTCGCGGTGCCATCACCCCACTCCATGCTTTTCCAGACCTCGGCCAAAGGCTTGTAGCTCGGACCAACAATCGCACGCATGACCAAATCGAGCCCGCCCTGCGACTGCCCGGTGGCGTCCTGAAGGATGCTCACCATCTCCCCGCTCTTGACTGAGTTCAGTGCATCGGTGACTCCGTCGATTCCGGCAATCGCAAAGCTCTTCACATTGAGTCCGGCCTGCTTAATTGCCTGGATTGCGCCAAGTGCCATCTCGTCATTCTGCCCGATGACACCGTTGATCTGCCCAGGATAGGCGCTCAGCCAGTTCTGCATCAGATTGAGCGCTTCGGCCCGCGACCAGTTTGCGGTCTTCATTTCGAGCAGTTTGATGCCCGGATTTTCGGCTAGAACTTCCTGGTTGCCTTTGCGTCGTTCAATCTGCGCCGACTGCCCGATTGGCCCCTCAATATCCACGACGTTTCCTTTTCCGCCCAGCTTGTCCACGACCGCCTGCGCTTCCATGCGTCCGGACTTCACATCATCTGAGCCGATATAGGAATACAGTTTGTCGCTGTTCACCCGTGTGTTTGACCCGACGACTGGTATGTTCGCGGCAGCGGCAAGTTGCACAGCAGCTGCTCCCGCGTTGACGTCGATTGGAACAAAGATGATTCCGTCGTATCCCTGTGTCACCATCGTCTGGAACTGGTTTACCTGTACCGAGGCGTCGTACTGACCATCGAAGACGGTAACCTGCACCGAGCCATCCTTGACCGCCGGATGCCGCTCGAGTGCGGTCGTCCAGAGCCTCATGTACTCAGCCTTCAAACCATAGACCGCGGCACCGATACGATATACTTTCTTCGCTCCGGATGCGGACTCTTTAGCTCCCGAAGCGTACACCGCCTGGGTCGTCGCGAAAATGGCCAGCAATGCAATCAGCACCACCATAACTCGTCGCTTCATTCAGAACCTCCCTCATGGATCTGTGTGTGCGAACAGTCGACGCGCTGTCTGCGCGGAAACCGATCGCAATACCCCCAACGACCTTCAACAGATATCCTCCTTACCTTCGGATTGTTCGTACAGTGAACCGACGGCTCACTCCTCCTTCTTGCGAAGCGAGTCAAGGAGGACCGCACCGATTATTATCAAACCTTTGATGACCTGCTGGTAATAGGACGAGACGTGCAGCAGATCGAGTCCGTTGTTGATGACCCCGATGATCAGGGCGCCAAAGAGTGTACCGACCAGCTTGCCCTGTCCACCTGCGAGGCTCGCGCCCCCAATGACCACAGCCGCTATTGCGTCAAGCTCATACGATGTCCCCGCCTGAGGGAGTCCGGCTGTGGTACGGGCAGTGAGGATTATTCCACCGAGTCCAGCGAGTATGCCGCTGATACCGTAAACGACAAACATGATGAGACGGGTGTTCACGCCGGATATGCGTGCACTTTTCTCGTTTCCCCCAACCGCATAGACATAGCGCCCGAATCGAGTCCGGTAGAGCACGACCCAGGCGACGATATATACAAATGCGAAAACTATTACCGCAAATGGAATTCGCGCAACAAAGCCCTGCCCAATAAAAAGAAATTGACTTTCGATGTTCGGTATTGGCATGCCGTTTGTGTAAATGAAGGTCAGGCCCCGGGCGATGCTCAACATGCCAAGTGTTACGACGAAGGCCGGAACCCGCCACCGTGCCACGAGCACACCATTCACCATACCAAGAACAAGACCTGATAGAAGCCCAAACAGTATGGCGACGATGGCAGGCGATGAGTGGCCGAAGTTCGCCGAGCTCGCGAAACTCGCCGATACGACGCCCGAAAACGCGAGAATTGATCCCACCGAAAGATCTATCCCGCCAGTCAGGATAACGAAGGTCATGCCAATCGCGAGTAGCCCGTTGACCGCTGTCTGTTGCAATACGTTCAGCAAATTCCGTTCCGTGAGAAAGTAGGAACTTGCGAGCGCGAGGATGACAAACAGGATGACGAAAGCAACGACGATTCCGTACTCCCTCATAACTGCGCTGGCAACCGCCGCAAACCGACCCGAGGCCTTTCTCGCGCTGCGGGCCGTCTCACGTTCGTTTTCCATGGTTCGAGACATTTGGTTCACTACCTCCGTTTCAGCATGCACAGTCTCACGAAGCCAAGTGCAGAAGCCTCTCTTGAGTTGCGTCTGCGGCGCCCACTTCTCCGGCAATCCGGCCTTCTCGAAACACGATAATGCGATCACTTAAGGCAAATATCTCAGGCATTTCGGAAGAAACCACGATGATTCCATATCCGCTTTCCGCAAACTTGGCGATCAGCGAGTAGATCTCACGCTTCGCTCCGACGTCGATACCCCGCGTCGGCTCATCGAGAATGAGAATGCGCGGTTCGGTGAAGAGCCATTTCGCGAGGACTACCTTCTGTTGATTGCCACCGCTGAGATATCTCACCGGTTGTCTGATTGACGGCGTCTTTATGTTAAGGCTCGCGACAAGCTTCTGGACCGCGCTCTTCTCTTTTCTTGTATTGAGGATACCGCCTCGAGCCAGCTTCTGCAGGGCCGCAACCGATACGTTCTCCCTGACGGAGCAAGGGAGAACAAGACCACTCAGTTTTCGATCTTCGGTTACATACGCAATACCAAGGCGCTTTGCATCCGAAGGTTTCTCTATTCGTGCCTCGTGACCATCAATGGCAATCGATCCGCTTTCAGCACGTTTGATTCCGAAAAGTCCATTCAGAAACTCACTCCGGCCGGAACCCATCAGTCCGAAAATCCCCAGTATTTCTCCCTTGTGGAGTTTCAGCGAAATGTCATTGTATTCACCCAACCGCGTCAGGTGATCCACCGAAAGAATCTCCGGACCATTCAGGCGCCCACTCTTTGCAACCGACTCGTCGAGCTTTCGCCCAACCATCATGCTTATGAGCTTTGCGCGATCGAGACTTCCGGCCTCTTCGGTTCCGACATGACGACCGTCCCGCAGCACGGTAATCGTGTCGGCCATCCGAAAGACCTCTTCCAGCTTGTGAGAAACGTAGATGATACTTCGTCCTTTCGAGCGAAGTAGTGAAATCACCTCGAAGAGTTTCTCAACTTCACGTTCGCCGAGGGCCGATGTTGGTTCGTCCATGATGATGATGTCCGAATCATGAGAGAGCGCTCGCGCGATTTCGAAAAGCTGGATCTGCGCGAGACTCAGATTGCGGATCTTTGTCCGCGGATCTACATCGAGCCCAACCCGTTCCAGCTGCTCCGTCGTCCACTTGTGCAACACAGCTCGATCGATGAACGGCACCGGTCGTTCCGGTTCGCGCCCGAGGAACATATTTTCCGCAATCGTCATTTCGGTAATCACGTTCAACTCTTGATCGATGATGCTGATACCATGACGCAGAGCCTCGCGCGGGGAGGCGAAATTGACCTGCTCTCCCTTGATCCGGATCTCTCCTTCGTCCCGTCGATAGAGTCCAATCAGAATATTCATGAGAGTCGATTTGCCCGCTCCGTTCTCACCGCACAGGGCATGTACGCTTCCGGCATGCAACGTGAGTGATACGTCCTGAAGCGCCTGCACGCCGGGGAATCGCTTCGAGATCCCTTTCGCGGAGAGCAAAATAGTTTCCGTCATCTTCGTTTCTCCACTTAAGGTACGCAACTCGCGTGCCACTTCCCCGGTCGACGCGGCTGCAGGGAGAGCATAGGAGGCGTATGTTCTTCTGCGACAGATTGTTAAGTAAAGCAAACAAATAGATTTGACAGCGATACCCATTCGGGTTAGAGTCAGTCTAGTGTGTAATTGCTACACACAGTGAGTAAAGCTGTCCGTGGAGTGGCGGGGAAAGATGGAGCGCAAGATCCTTATCGTCGATGACAACGCCAAGCTTTGCGAGAGCCTCGCTCGCAACTTTGAAGACAGCGGTATTCGATCGCTCATAGCTCACGATCGCGCGCAGGCAATCCGCGCGTTTTCAAAACACGCCATTTCGACAGTGCTGCTGGACATAGTGGTCGGTGACGACAACGGCATGGATATCCTGACTGAGCTACGGCGGCTGAAACCGGATGTTCCGATCATTATGATAACCGGTTATGCGACAGTGGAAACCGCGGTGCAGTCTCTGAAACTCGGGGCCACCGACTATGTGAAAAAGCCGCTTGATTTCGAACGACTCGAAAAAATAGTCGACAACTCAATCAGGCTCTGCAATCTGACCGAAGAGAACATCCAGCTAAAGAGTCATCTGTCCGCACTGCGGCCTTCGATCGTGGCACGGAGCCACCTGATGATCGCGCTCATGGAACAGGTGCACAAGCTGGGCCCGACCGATCTTCCAATTCTCATAATTGGCGAGAACGGAACGGGAAAGGAACTCATCGCCGATGCGATCCACCTGGGTTCGCATCGTGGCACACGAAAACTGATCAAGATAAACTGCGCCGCGTTTCCGGAAACACTGCTTGAAAATGAGCTGTTCGGACATGAACGGGGTGCGTACACCGGGGCGGACTCGTCGTTCAAGGGTGTTTTCGAACAGGCCGATGGAGGTACGCTATTTCTCGACGAGATCGGAGACATGCCGCTTTCGATCCAGGCGAAAATACTGCGAGCGCTCCAGAACAACGAAATCCGGCGAATAGGGGGCACGGAAACCGTCGCAATTGATGTTCGATTCGTTGCGGCGACAAACCATGACCTGCCGGATCTGATCTCCCGAGGCAAGTTCAGAGAGGACCTTTACTACCGTTTGAACGGCGCTTTCCTCACGGTTCCCCCGTTGCGAAACCGGAAGGAAGACATACCGCAGCTCGCACACCTGTTCATCGAGGAATACTGTGCATCAAACGGAATTGCCGCGAAAGGCATCACTGAAGAGGTCCGGAAATATCTTTTGAAAAACGACTGGCCAGGTAACATCCGTGAACTCAGAAATGCGGTAAACTACGCCTGTGCGGTTTCCTCTTCCGATGAGATACGAATCATGGACCTTCCACCTACAGTTCTACCGGGAGCCCACAATGATTCGATCGAACGGCTGAATGTGCGGGAGCAGTCGGAACGGAACCTCATTGTCAAAGCTCTGCAACAATCGCGTTTCAATAAGAAGGCCGCGGCAGAACGACTCTCCATGAGCAGAAAAACCCTCTACAACAAGATAGCCCGCTATGGAATCGACACCGAGATTGGCATTGAGCAAGAGTAACGTACTGTCACTCCAGAACATATCCCGCGATTTCGAAACACTCGAAGTTCTGAAGAATGTGTCGATGGAGATCATGACGAGCGAAGTGCATGCGCTTGTCGGGGAGCATGGGGCGGGGAAATCTACCCTCGCAATGATTATCAGTGGCATGCTCAAGCCGAAATCTGGTACGATCGAGTACTTCGGAAAGCGCTTTAGCAATGTAAATCTCTCACTTACAAATCGACTTGGTATCAAGATGGTATACCAGCAAGTATTCCTCAACGACCACTTCACCGTCGCCGAGAATCTGTTCTATACAGATCCGAACGTCTCGCCGGTCTTCTGGAACTCGACGAAAAAGATGCGCATCGCCGCGGCGGAACTTCTCCGACGGGCTGAAATCGATATAAGTCCTTCCGCGAAACTTAAGACTCTGAGCCTCTCCGACCGGACTGTAGTGGACATACTCAAGCAGATCTCGACCGAACCGAGACTCCTGATTCTTGACGAAGCGCTCGAGAAGCTCTCCTCTCAGGCCCTCTCCAAGATCGTTCCAATCCTTCTTGAGCGGAAAAAAGTGGGAATGTCAGTCCTGTTCGTGACGCACCGAATCGATGACATTTACAATTTCGCGGACAAGGTGAGCATTATACGCAACGGTCAGGTGGTATTCGCCGGAGCCACTGGAGACATCGACAAGATCAAACTGCTCAGACTTGCCTATACTCAGGTCTCTCAACATTCAACACTTGAGCTCACGAGCAGCGACTTTATGGATTTTCTCAAGTATAACGAAGCCATTCTTGAGCATCTGCCGATCAGTCTGCTGGTCACCGACACGGGAAACCGAGTCAAACTCGCAAACGAGAACTTCAAGTCGGCGTTCAACCTTACTCAACGCGACTACCTGAATGCCCCGGTGGTAAACGTATTGACCGGATTACCGGCTTTCGCCGCGGAAAACCTTACCCGAGCACTCGACGCCCAGTCGGAACTGACGATCTATAATGTGAGTCTCTCGTTGAACGGGAAGACTACGCTGAACAATCTCAAGACTCTCCCGATTTTCGACGTGGGCATGCACATTGGCAACATTCTGGTGATCGAGGACATTACTGATTACGACAAGCTACAGCGGCAGGTCATTCTGAGCGACAAGCTCGCATCAGTCGGTTTCCTTGCCGCCGGTGTCGCGCATGAAATAAACAACCCTCTTGAGATCATCTACAACTATCTCTCCTTCCTGCGCCGCCGCACTCGGGACTCCGATCTTCGCGAAGCAGTGAACCGATTGCGCGACGAGTTTTCCTACATTTCGGCAATCGTCAGCAATCTGGTGAACCTCGCTTCGCCCCAACGAATTGGAACTGAAAATGTGAATCTCAATGAAGCAATCGGAAAAGTCATTGAACTTCTCACCTACAGCGCCAAGTCCCGCAAGACAAGGATCGAGTTCAAGCCCAGCGCGACCGAAGTCCGCGCGGAGATAAACGGCAATGAACTCAAACAGGTCGTGCTCAACCTGGTGAGAAATGCCTTCGAGGCGATGGCGGACGGAGGCACGGTCAGGGTCGTTATTCAGAGGCGGGAAGAGGAGGGCCAGTCGTTTGCGGAAGTTGCCGTGGAGGATACCGGTCCGGGAATCTCGGCGGGAAATCTCGATGACATTTTCCTTCCATTCTATTCGACGAAGAGAGTCCAGGGCACAAACATGGGACTCGGGCTGTCGGTAAGTTACGCCCTACTTGAGCGGTACAACGGAAAACTCAAAGCGGAGAATCTGCCTGCAGGAGGATGCAGACTCACCATTACGTTGCCCCAGGGCCCGGCTCTCGGGGTGCCGTAACGGCCACGCAACCTGTCACAACGTTATTTCAGCCGCTTCCTGAATCGAAGAGAAGCGAGAATGAGCGTACCGAAACCGATAGCTCCCATCGCCGCGGCCTCCTGCCACATGAAGCGAAACTCGGTACCTTTCAGAAAGATCTCGCGAAGAACCGAAATATAATACCTCAGCGGATTGATATAGGTGATGTCCTGAACAAACGGCGGCATGTTCTCTATCGGAACGAAGAAACCTGAGAGCAGCAGCGCGAAGATCATGATGAACCACGCGATGAACATAGCCTGCTGCTGGGTTCTCGCAAGCGTCGAAATGAATATGCCGAGTCCAAGAGTGGACAGGCAGAAGATTGCCGACATGAGGTAGAACAGCAGCACGCTGCCTTTCATCCAGATGCCGAACACGAGACCTGCTGCGAGCAGGCTCATCGTAAGCTGCGCAAAGCCGAGAATCGTGAACGGGATGATCTTGCCGATGATCAGCTCAAGCCCGCCGAGCGGCGTCACCATGAGCTGCTCAAATGTGCCGATCTCCTTCTCCCGCACGATATTCACCGCGGTGAGCAGCATAGTCACCATGATGAGCAGTATGCCGATAAGGCCAGGGACGAAGTTCAGCGTGCTGTCCAGGTTTGGGTTGTACCACATGCGCGGGATAACGGTGATACGGGAGGATTGCTGCGCGTTCGTGGAAGCGGGGCGTTGCCAAACGGCCTGAGTCCATCGTACCTGAAGCTGCGCGAGCGTCGCCGACACGTAACCGAGGCCAACACCTGCCGAGTTCCCGTCAACTCCGTCGACGAGGACCTGGATATCAGGTGACAGACCGTTCTTCATCTTCCGTTCGAAGTCGGGGGGAATCGCGACCACGACTTTGACCGTGCCGTCGTCAAGGAGTGTTCGTGCCCGGAGGTCCGAATCGATTACGCCCAAAAACCGGAACGATGATGAATCGGCAAACGCGCTGATGATCTGTCGGCTCGAGACGGTGTGGTCCTGATCGTATACGACAATGGGAACATTCTTCACCTCGGTGGTTATTGCGGAGCCGAGCACCAGTAACATCACAAACGGCGCACCGAAGATGAGGCCAAAGTACGCCTTCGTTCGTCGTATCTGCCGGAACTCCTTCTTCACGAGAGCGAGAATTCTGCGCACAGGTTACTCCAGTCGCACCCGGAAGGTCCGGACCGCAAGAGCGATCAGCAACACGTCCATTCCCAGGAGGATGGCCGCCTGCTGGTAGAGGTTTGCCAGGGTGTTCCCTTTCAGCACGATGCCGCGAATAATCTGCAGAAAGTAGGTCGCAGGAACGATGGTACTCACATACTGGAAGATGCGTGGCATGCTCGCTATCGGAAAAATAAATCCGCTCATCATCATAGACGGGAGGATGGTGAGCATGACCGCGGCAAGCATTGCGACTGCCTGAGTCTTTGCGAGCGTAGAGACAAGAATTCCCAGACTGATTCCGGTGACCACGTAGATCATCATCATCACCAGGACCAGAAGGAGCGATCCCTCGATGGGAACATTGAACCAGATGCTGCCGACCACGAGGATCAGCACCCCGTCAATGAATCCGAGCATCGTATAGGGAAGCACCTTCCCAAGGATCAGCTGCAGTGGCCGAATCGGACTGACGAGCAACTGCTCCATGGTGCCCGTTTCCTTTTCACGAACGATGGCTATGCTCGTCAGGAGAGTGCTGATAAGGATGAGGATAAGTGCGATGAGACCCGGAACGAAAAAGTCCGCCGAACGCATATCGGGATTGTAAAAGACGCGCGGACTCACCGTGAACAGAGTGTTCGATCCCGGGTTTCCACTTGCATTTTGACGGCTTATCACCTGACCGACATAGTTCGTGACGAAGTTCGCCGCGTTCGGATCACTCGCGTCAACGACAAGCTGCACGCGCGCGTCCCTGTCGGCGACGAGCGTGCGCGCGAAGTCCTCCGGAATCACCAGTACGCAACGGGCAATCCGCTCTTTGAACAGATCACCGATGGTGTCGACCGGCACGTCTCGAGCGGCAATATGGAAGAAATCGGTCGAGGCGATGCGGTCGATGAGCTGCCGGCTTTCGGGAGTGTGCGACTGATCGATAATTCCGATGTCGATGCCCTTCATGTCCAGCGTGATCGCGTAGCCGTAGAGCAGGAGCATCAAGAGTGGCATGGAGAGCACCATGAAGAGGCTCTGCACATCACGGAAGATGTGGATAAGCTCCTTTTTGAAAATCGATACAAAGGTCCGGTTCATGTTTCGTCTCCGCTTACCGCCTGCAGAAAGACCGCCTGCATTGTCGGAACGCCATACTTCAGCTTCAGGTCCGCCGGTCGGGCAAGCTCCACAATACGGCCGAGCCTCATGATCGAGAGTCTGTTGCAGTACTCTGCCTCGTCCATGTAGTGCGTGCTGACGAACACTGTCTTGCCCCGGTCGGCAAGTTCGTAGATGAGCAGCCAGAAGCTACGGCGGGAAACCGGATCGACACCACTCGTCGGTTCGTCAAGAAATATTATGTCAGGATCATGGATAAGGGCGGCAGCAAGACTCATCCGCTGCTTCCAGCCGAGCGGCAGGTCGCCAGCAAGTTTGTCGGCGTGTTCGCGAAGCCCGACCGACAAAAACAATTCGCTGATGCGCTCACCGATGTCCCGACCACTCATTCCGTACATGCCGCCATAAAACTCGAGATTCTCCCGGACTGTCAGATCATCGTAGAGGCTGAACTTCTGGCTCATGTAGCCGATTCGGTGTTTGATCCGCTCATAGTCACGCATGACGTCAAAACCGGCGACAGTTCCGGAACCGGAGCTCGGAACCAGCAGCCCACAGAGCATTCGAATTGTGGTTGTCTTTCCGGCTCCGTTCGCGCCAAGAAAACCGAAGATCTCCCCGCGAGCCACGCTGAATGAAATACGATCCACAGCGACGAAGCTCCCAAAGAGGCGGGAGAGCTCGGATACGTGCACTGCGAACTCCGTGCTCGGATCTCTCAAGACGATTACTCCTTCATGAGCTTGAGGAAGAGGTCCTCGAGCGCAGGTTCGATGCGATGTATTCCTTCGAGCGTAACGCCTTTGTCCGCACAAAGCTGCGCTACCTGTTCGGTTGTCGCCGACTCGGCAAGCGTAAGGTGAACGCCATCGCCGAACAGGTTGCACTCCCGGCAGAGTCCGGATTGATGAAGCGCATTATAGGCACGGTGGGGAGCCTCGGTCGCGGCCAGATAGAGCGGAGCGCCGTACTTCAGCTTCAGACTCTCGGGTCGGTCTTCAGCAAGAAGGCGTCCCCGGTATACCAGCGCGACCCGGTCGCACAGCAGCGCTTCGTCCATGTACGCGGTACTCACGAGGATCGTCGTCCCCTCGCGAGAAAGAGTCTTCAGAATCTGCCAGAAGTCGTTGCGTGAGACCGGATCGACTCCGAAGGTCGGCTCATCGAGCACGATCACCTCCGGCGCGTGAACAAGCATGCAGGAAAGAGCCAATTTCTGTTTCATACCGCCTGAAAGTGCTCCCGCACGGCGAGTCCTGAACGGTCCGAGTGCCGAAAAATCGAACAATTGCTCGATTCGCTCGGCAAGTTTCGAGTGCGGTACGCCGAAAAGATCGCCGAAGAAGGCGAGGTTCTCCTCCACTGTCAGGTCCTGATAGAGACTGAATCGCTGCGGCATGTAACCAACGTTCGACCGCACGTAACCGGGCTCGCGGGCGACGGACCTCCCCTGGAAGAATACTTCACCTGAATCACTCGATATGAGAGAGACGATAGTGCGTATGATAGTCGTCTTTCCGCCGCCGTCCGGTCCGATGAGTCCGAATATCTGCGCTGGTCCAACTTCGAATGAGACATTGTCCACGGCGGTCGTCTCCCCGAAACGCTTGCGCAGCGATCTCACCGAGATAGGCACCTGCATTCCTTGATTCACAACCGCACATCCACCGGCATGCCGATCTTCAGCGCGCCATCTGAGTTGCTGACGCGAATCTTCACACCGTACACCAGCGTGGTCCGCGTCTCCTGCGTCAGGATCGTTTTCGGCGTGAACTCAGACTCACTCGAAATCCAGTAGATTATCCCGGTGCGTGGTTTACTGTCGCCGGGGACGGTGATCGACACCGGCTCGCCGGCTTTTATTGAACTGAGCCGAGCAAGCGGCAGGTAGATCTCGACTGTCATCACCGAGAGATCGGCGAGTTCCACAAGCGGCGTACCGACGGCGGCAAGTTCACCGGCGAAGTGGTACTTGTTCAAAACTACGCCGTTCAGCGGCGAAAGAACTCTCGCATCACGAATCGCGATGTCGGTAAGATCCATGCCGGCGCGAAGCTCATCCTCCTGAGCCGCGACAAGCTTGAAGTTGGAGTGAAGCGCGACAAGATTTGCCTGGTCGACCAGGACCTGAGTCGAAAGCTCGTCACGTTGTTGCCGCGTGGCACCGCCCTGGGCAAGAACCTTCTCAGTTTTCGAGAGTGTCTGAGTTGCAAGGCTCAATTGAGCCTCAGCCTGGGTGATCTGCGCCTGCGCGGCGCCGCGCTTCACGTCCAGTTCCGCAAGCTGAGCGACCTGCTGCTGCCGCTGCGCGACGAGGCGATCGGTATTGATCTGCCCGATCGTCTCGCCCTTCTGAACCCTGTCACCCTCCCGTACCGGAAGGGATTCGATCAGCCCTGTGGTCTGCGATGAGATGGTAATCGGATCGACGTCGAGTTGGCCGGTATAGGCGAACTGTTTTCCATTTGCAGAACAGGATACAAAAAGCAAGGCCGATAGGAGAAGCCCGGAGGTCGATAAGCCGGTAAATGCAGGTTTCATTGGTTGATGCTCCATTGGTCGATCGGTTCACCGCTGAGCGCGTCGATCTGGTTGGCGGCAAGCTCGAGCGCCAGTAGTTGGGTACGGTATCGCAACTCCGCCTGAGTCAGGCCGAGGTTTGCATCGTTGAAATCGTTGGTTGACGCCAATCCCTGATCGTACTGCGACTTCACGATCTCCATGCGGGAACGGGAGAGCTCAAGTTGACTCGCTATCACCGCGGCCTCCGCCTTCATTGCGTGCCAGTCGCGAACCGCCTTTGTGAAGGCGAGGGAAAGTTCGTCGCGAGTAGCGGAGTCACTTCGTGACAACCGGGTGAGATTCGTCTCGGCGGCCCTCACCGCGAGCGAGGTTCCTCCCCAGTCGTAGGACCAGGTGAGCGATATGCCGGCAGTGCCGTACAGCATCCACTCGTTCTTGATCGGGTTTGCCCCGGGAAGTCCGTAGTGCAGGGCACCGTTGACTGAAATGGCCGGATAGTATGCGGCCTCCGCGAGCTTCCGGCTGGCAGCAAGTTCGTCACGCTGGATCGAAAGCGCCTTGATTTGCTGGAGCGCCTCGAGGTTAAGAGGCGGAAGGAGTATATTCGGTAATTCAGTTGGAGGATGCTCGACCGTGACGCGTTTGCCGGTAAGCGACTCAAGATGCGAAAGGGCATCCTCGAGGGTGGCCCGTGCGGATATGAGTTTCTGATCGTAGTCGAGCCGCGCGATGGTGAGCGAAAGCACGTCCACCTGCTTTGCCATCCCCTGCTTCTCGAGGGTGGTCGCCTGGTCGAGCTGCAGCTGAGTCCGCTGCCGTCCGGAGTCGAGCGTTTCGATCTGAAGCTGCGCTGCCTGAGCCTGGCGGAACGCGGTGACCGTGGCAAGTGCCACCCTAACACGAGCTGCATCGACTGAGTTCAGCGCAAGCAGCGAAGAGAGCCGTTGGAGTTCTATTTTCGCCTGTCGCGAAAATCCTGCAAAAGGCGTCCACCGCACTCCAGCCGACGTATCGATCGTATTCTGCTGTACGAGTGAGACTGTCTGAACCTGCCCTCCAACCGGCAATGAGATATCCGCAGTTGCGGAATTGTACTGGTAGCTGGCACCCAGGGTGAGCAGCGGAAGCGCACTCCGCGCAACCGACTCGGCCTGCAGCCCTGCGGCGGTCGCTCCAGCCGCGGCTGCGCTGATTGTTGAATCATGTGAGAGCGCAAGCTGCACCGCCTGCTGAGGCGACTCGGCCCAGGTAACTCCGCCGACCCCTGCGAGTAGTGCAGCGACAAGCAGCCGCAGCTGGTGCCGCGGCTGTCGCGGGCGATAGCGCGCGACAGCCGGGCGGTCCTCACTCCCGCGTCTTGAGACCGAAATATATGACATCGAAAATCGACTCCTTTCGATCGGCCAGGAAGCGCGCCCGATCGTAGACAGAATCCGGCTGAACATGGGGAACGATAGCCTCGACCATGGGTTCGGCCACGAAGTAGTAAACGCATGCACCGAGCAGAGTGATAATCAATTGAGGAGGGTCAACGCGACGGATACGTCCGGATCTCACCTCTTCCGCGACCAGCGCCACGAGCCGTTGCGGAAGTGTAAGCCCGTATCTCCCGGCGACGCTGGTAAGTATGTACCTGACATTCTTGCCGCCCTGCGCAAGCTCGTGAACAATGAACTGGGGAATGCGCGGGTGAGCCGAAATGGTGTCCACGATCGTCCCGATGAATCTCTTGAGAACTTCCTCGAAGGTTCCCGCATCGGTCAGTGCGGTCTCGATCTGGCTGAAAAAGGTACCGAAGACACTCTCGATGATCCGATCGTAAAGATTCTCTTTACTCCGGAAATAGTAGTGAAGCAGCGCCTTATTGATGCCCGCCCGATCGGCAATCTCCTGCATGCGTGCACCGCTCCAGCCCTTTTCAACAAAGATGTCCATAGCGGCAGTCAGAATGAGTTCCTCTTTCGAGATGTCACCGTCAGCATCGTTTCGAGTTTCCAATGTGCTGTCCTCTGATTTTACCGTCTGGATTAACCAAATAGTTAAACTGTTTAGACAATGTCGCACGCCTTTCGCCGCTTGTCAACAGCTGCGCCTTGACAGTTAGTTCATTTGGGGTATTTCATAACTATACGGAGGTGATTATGGGAGTATCGATCAAGGGAGCCCGTAATACAGGCAGGTTAATTCTCGGGGCAGCGACTGTTGCGCTTTTCATCATACTTTCGAGCTGCTCAGTCATCAGCGGTGCTGTCGGGAACGCGATGGGAAACGCGGCAGGCAACTCGATGGCCAGTTCAATGCAGGGACCAGCGCAACAGGCGCAGTTCAGTGCAATCTACTCGCAGGTATTCTTCATCGGCGGATTCGGACTCGACAACGGTCAGGCAAAGATCGGCAGACTCCTGGAATGGCGAATCGATAGTACCGACAAGAACGGTACCGATTCGGTCTGGGCAGACAGGGCGCTGCTTTCGACTGAGCCAGATGGTTCGCAGTGGTGGTATCTCGCATACCGGACGAAAGAGGATAACGTCGAATATGTGGTTCAGCTCGACAAGGACAACAATCCGCTGCTATTGCGATTCAAGAACAAGGACAGCGGAAAGATCGAAGAGGTGAAATACGACCGTGCTGAAGCCCAGAAGGGTCAACAGGAGATGAAGAACAATCAGTCGGCTTCCCAGGGCGGCGTGCCCGCAAGCCAGAACGGACAAGTCATCACCGACCCGAACGTGTACAGTCAGTACATGAAGGGGCAGGAAACGGTGAATGTCGGCGCGGGAACCTTCCAAACCGACAAACTCTCATACGCGTATGCGGATCCGAACGATGCCACCAACAAGGTTGAATACACCTGGTGGATAAGCAAAGATCTCCCGGGAGTGGTGAAGTACGAATGGGTGGTGACCAAGGAGAAGAATTCGTTAAAGGGTGAGCTGGTGAAGTTGCAGGACGGCTTCACGACGCCGCTACAGCCTTAGACTTCGACGTTGAATTACTGGAGCCGGCGCGCCCACAGCGTCGGCTTTTTTGTCTCCACGGCCCTGCCGCGCCCTGCGAACTACACAATTCGTGGTTTATTCCTGAAATTCCTTGCCTTTTCGGCAATAAATCAGCAGACTTATACACATATTGTGATACACGATTCCAGGAGAGACGAACGTGAGCGCTGTCGAACTGATAGACGTCAAGAAGTACTACAAACTCGGAGATACACGCGTGGACGCCCTCCGCGGTGTATCGCTCGAGATCGAGACGGGAGAGTTTCTGGCAATTGCCGGTCCTTCAGGCTCCGGAAAGAGCACGATGCTGAACATGTTCGGATGCATCGACACGCCGTCCGAAGGTACCGTCACCGTTGATGGGACACGAACCGATCACCTGAACGACCGCGAGCTCACGAGGTACCGGCGCACTCGGATCGGCTTCATTTTTCAGTCGTTCAATCTCATCCCGGTACTCAATGTATACGAGAACATCGAGTTCCCCCTGCTGTTGCAGCGTTCGCTGAGCAGGTCGGAACGTGAGCAGCGGGTCATGCACTTCATTGAAGAGGTGGGCCTTGCTGACAGGATTCGCAACAAAGCAAACGAGCTCTCCGGTGGGCAGCGGCAGCGGGTTGCGATTGCGCGCGCACTGGTCACGCAGCCTCTCATTGTGCTTGCGGATGAGCCTACCGCAAATCTCGATTCGGAAACCGGCCTTCGCATAATTGATCTGATGCGCGAGATCAACGATCGGGAAAAGACGACCTTTATCTTTTCCACCCACGATTCCCGGATAGTGAGTCATGCGCGCAGAGTCGTCCAGATTCGGGATGGGCTCATTCTCGATGGGACTGAAAAGGACCAGGTGTGATGCTGGTATTGAAACTAGCCCTGCGCACACTGCTGCGACGCAAGAGCCGGATGATCCTCATCGGCCTCCTGGTTGCATTCGGAACCTTCCTCATCATCTTCGGAACGACCTTCACCAGTTCCGCGGCAGAGGTATCGCGGCAATCGATCATCGAAAACTTCACCGGCGACTTTATCATCTATTCGGCACGTTCGAAGGAGAAGCCTTCGCCATTCGCCTTCCAGACTCCCCTGCCGAACATTCAAAATGTCCCGCAGATTGAAAAGGTGCTCGCCGAGACTCCGGAGGTTTCAGCCTATGCGCCATACGCCCAGAACTTTGCGGTTCTCCAGGTGATGCGGAACGGAAGTAAGGTTGAACTTCCGTTCATTTTCTATGCAATAGACCCGGCAAGTTACCGCGGGGTATTCAAGAATGAGAAGATGACCGCTGGCAATTTCTTCGGCCTCGATCCGGCAACTGCAACCGGCGGATCGGAGCCCCGGCGTGGCATCGTCATCAGCGACTTCCAGAAGAGCCAGTATGAACGGAATAACGGGGTGACACTCTCGGTCGGAGAGCCGGTGACCATCCTCGGAGTTACCGAAGGCGGCGTCAGCGCGGCCACGTCGAAACTGATCGGCACCTTCGAACCGCGGTACTACAAAAACGTCTTCAACTACATCAACTTTGTGGACTTCACAACCTACTCCAATCTCTACAGCTTCACTGGCGTTGCCTCACTTCCCCAGGGAATAGACGAATCGCTCTCGAATGCCGGACAGAGCGACAGCGGAATATTCGGACTTGCTTCGAACAACGCGTTCAACAATCTGGACCTGAAAAACCTCAAGGAACAGACACTGTCGGGCTACACCATGATTGCGGTCAGGCTCAAGGATCACTCACAGGCGGAACGGATTATGCAACTCGTGGCCGCGCACAAGGAGCTGAACATCAAGGTTGCAGGTTGGAGGGAGGCTTCGACGTACTTCGCTCAGATTGCCTCCGGACTTCAGACATTCATCTATTTCGCGACCGGTCTCATCTTCCTGATAGTCGCTTTCATTTTCATGAATACGCTTATCATCAACATAACCGAGCGCACCGACGAGATCGGAACCATGCGGGCGATGGGCGCCGAAAAGAGTTTTGTTCGGAGGATGTTCGTCGCAGAGACGCTTCTGCTCAATACGGCGGCAAGCGTTGTCGCCATGATCGTGGCGTTTATCGCAATTGCGGCAATTGGTGATCGCGGCATCCCGTTGCCGGATACGATCAGTCAGTTCCTTATCGGGGGCGGCAATTTGCCAATGCGGCTAAGCCTCGCCCCATTTGTCGAAGCGCTTGTAATCACCCTGATTGTATCGGTTATCGCAACTCTCTATCCGGTTCGGGTTGCGACCGCAATTACGCCACTCGAGGCGATGAATGAACGGTGAGATCCGCCGTTCCCGGCTCCGGTAACTGAGAGGTTGATATGGTGCAGTTTGTCCCTCTGGCTTTCAAGAATATATTCCGCAATAAGAAACGAAGCGTGACGCTCGGTGTCAATTACGCAATAGTGACGCTGATACTGGTGCTGCTTTTCGCGTTTTCTGCCGGCGCAACGCAGAACATCGAAACCAACCTGATCCGGTCCTCAGCCGGACATATCACCATTACCGGGCAGTATGCCCAGAACGGCCGTATCTATCAGGGAATACCCGACACAACAAAGGTCATCGACATCGCGAAAAACACGCTCGGGAATGTCGAAGTTGTTCCCCGGTATCTGATGATGTCGACGCTCTACTATAAAGGGTTGTCCAAGCGACTGACCTTCGTCGGCATAGACGCATCCTCGGACTCAGGTTTCAAGGATCAGATCCATTTTCTGTCGGGAAGCTGGGACGGATTTGTCCAGGATCCGAATGGGATAGTTGTTCCAAAGGATACGGCGGACTATTACGGAATTTCCGCAGGCGATGAGACGGTAATCTCGACGCGCACGCGCTTTGGAGCATTCAATACCGGCATCATGAAGGTGGAAGGCGTCTACACCACCCCGAACTTCTTCGCGAAAGGGCTGCTTCTGACTCACTTCCCGTTCCTTCAGAAGCTCGACCTGGCGAGTGCGGACGCCTCATCCCAGTTATTTCTCTACCTGAAGGACACGAGCAGGCTGAACTACAAGAGGAACCTGCTCATGGACGCGTACCGAAAGGCTGGTTTCGACGTATCAAAACCGAAGAACGACACCGAGGCTCTGGAAATTGTCACCTCGGCGAGTACGAAGTACCAGATCGACAAACAGAATCGAAATCGAGTGCTGCTCCGGGTTGCCACTATCGATGAGGTGCTCGGAATCGTCCGGAGCGTATTGAATGCGGTGAACGCGGTTGGTTCGGTCATAGCGGCGATTATGCTGTTCATTATCGCAATCTCAATACTGATTAACCTTCGAATGACCATAAACGAGCGGCTTCGAGAGATAGGGACTATGCGGGCAATCGGCGTTGATTCGAGCGGAGTGACATCGATTTTTGTACTGGAGAACCTCGTGCTGTCGCTGGTATTCATAGCCGCTGGAGTCCTGCTTGCGTTCGGTGTCTCATTCCTGTTCCGTTATGCGATTGTGCTTCCGGATTCCGGAAATCTCGGTCTGTTTCTGAACAGGGGACACCTCGTACTCATACCGACAGCCGGTGGAGTGCTTTCTATTGCAGGAATCATTCTGCTTTTTACAGCGCTGTTCTCATACTTCCCGGCCCGTCGCGGCGGACGTATTACGCCTGTCGAAGCGTTGAGCAAAGTGTATTGATGAAGTGATCAGCAGATTGAGAGGAGAAGTAGATGCGTAATCGATTGTCCATCGGCGTAGCGCGGATCGTGGCGTTTGCTGTGCTGCTCATGATCCTCGGCTCAGGGTTCGCGGTGGCGCAGAACCAAGGCAATCCCGAGGCCCTCAAGCTCGTGAAGTCATTCGAGAACAAGTTGAACCTTGAGGGACTCGATGTTACCGATACCTTCACTCTTGTTCAGAAGAAGCCGGGAGAGGCAGATCGGGTGCTGCAGATAAAGGTCTACCGTCGGGACTCTGCAAACGTGTTCACCCTTATATTTCAGTATCCCTCGAGCGAAACGGGGAAAGGCTACTACCGCAACGGGAACGACCTCTACCTCTATCTCCCGACGACGCGTGAGTTTGTATATCGAAACCGTAAGGACGATGTCGGCTCCACCGACGTACGTACCGACACCTTCGGCCGGCTCGAGCTCGAGAAGCAGTTTCAGCTCGCGATGGAAGGTCAGGCGCAGATTGCTCAGTGGACCTGCGATGTGGTAAAGCTCACCGCACGTCAGCTCGACGTTTCTTTTCCAATACAGAAGTGGTTCGTGCGGACAACTGACGGTCTCCCGGTCAAGGTTGAAAACTACAGTGCATCCGGAACACTCCTGCGGACTGTCTACTACATAGAGTACCAGTCAGTCGCGCCCGACAAATATCTTTTCACGAAGCTCATGTCGATCGACAACCTCCAGCCCGGCCAGAAGACGTTCATCGTAAACGAAGGGATTTCCACTGACCCGATACCGGATTATGTGTTCTCAAAGGCATATCTGGAGCAGCAATCGAGGTAGCAATTCACCGAGAGGTACTGAAGATGCGGAACAGGATGATGAAAGCCGCTTTGATCGGCCTGGTGTTATTTTATATCGGCGTATCGGCTTTCGCGCAGACTGCTGCGAAGCCGCCGGCCGACGGAACCGCAATTCCCGGCGACTCGCAGCTGCCGTCGGATTCAAGCATATTCAACACAGGAACATTCGACAACACCGTCAATCAGAGCCAGAAACAGGAGAAGAAGGATTCACTTTCATACCTTGTCGGAGGCACACTTCTGTTCGACTCCACCGTACAGGTTCCGCAGGGCCTCTCCGGATATTCGGCAGTCGGCTCGTTCAGCGGAAAACTGTTTGGCAAGGTCACTGTACCGCAGTACGGCCAACTCTACCTTTCATATGCCCTCAGCCACTCTCTTTTTGAAGGCACCGGTGGCTCGGTTCCCAAAGGTACGGGGCTCACCGGAAGCCTGGGCGCCGTCGGCGGGGCGGCAACCGACCTTTTCGCCAACCAGTATGCCCTCTCCGAGTTCTTTTTCGACTTTGACATAGCAAAAACGCTCTTTGTGCGAATCGGAAATCAGCTCATCGCGTGGGGGCCGTCGTTCATCTGGACACCCGTTGATTTCATCAATCTGCAAAAATCAAGTTCACTTCAGAGCATCGATCTTCGCGTGGGCAAACCGGGCGTCAAGTTCTTCCTCCCCTTCACCCACGCTGATATCACCCTGTTCGCGGATCTTACGCAGACTGTTCAGAGCGGCAATGTGGGAAATCTTGCGGACACTGCTCGGATTGCCGCGCGCGGTGCGGCAACGCTCGGAGGGTTTGAGCTCGGTCTGTCAGGCTACCTTGGGCAGGGCATTCAGGATCGTTACGGATTCGATTTTTCAGGGCGCCTGTTGGGAACAGACGTTTATGGCGAGCTTGGTGCGGGTTTCGCGTATGATATATACAGCTTCAACTACTCCTACTCCTTAGGGTTCACCCGAGCACTCGGGGAGCTGAAACGTTGGACACTGCAGGGTGAGTTCTTCTATAACTCCGCCGGTACAGCCGATACGAGTTCCTATCCGTCGCTGCTTGCTGCCGGCTCGTTCACGCCACTTTATGTCGGGAAGGTGTATGGGTACGCTTCGTTGTCCAAAGATAAGTTCATCGCCGACTATCTGAAGATGACGATCTCAGGACTACTGAACGCGTCCGATCTGTCATACCAGGCAAGCCTGAAAGCGGCGTTCTCCATTCCCCGCCTGGTTCCCTTCGCGGCCACCCTCAGCTTCAACGGAGGCGGCGCGGGAAAAGAGTTGACCTACTTCTCGGGGAACAACGCCCTCACTCTGGACCTGCAGGTGCTCGTCCAGTTTTAGCCATCGGTCTCAAACCGACCGCGTCGATAACCATCGCTTCGAACGCTCATGAGGAGGAACGCTCCACCGGAGATCTTACTGCGCGAGAGCACGCGGTGATTGAGTCACGGCTCACCGAGGAGTCGCCTGACAGTTGAAATCGCCTCAACCGCATCCTGCGCCCAGCCGTCTGCGCCCACTTTGCTCCAGAGCGTCGGGAAGGAATGGTTGAATGCTCGTCCACCAACCATGATGGATGTGGAGGCCGCTGCATGGTTCTGACGGATCGCGCGAATAAGGAGGGTTGCCGCCTCCACGTGCTCGGCGATTGTCACCGAAATTCCGATGATATCGACGTGCCGTTCGGTGATCATCCCAATCACCTCGCTGCTCGGCACGTTCACACCCAGGTAATAGACCAAAAAGCCATCGAGTTCAAGCAGATCGCTCACCATCTTCAGACCGATGTCGTGAAGCTCACCACCGGCGGCAAGCATCAGCGCTGTGTGACCGTTGGCTTTGACACCCGTTCTGCTCCTGGAGATCAGATGCGCCATCAGCTCCTTCGTCACTTCGGATGCGAAGTGCTCAGTGGCAACGCCAACCTCGTTCGCTGTCCATCGTCTGCCGATCTCCTCGAGCGCAGGTGCAAACACTCCCAAGTAGACCTCCCTGACGGTGCTCCCCGAGTCCACCGCAGCATCAACGAGGGTGCGAACGTGGTTTGTGTCTCCACTCAGAATCGCATCAAGATACTTCGCCTTTAGCCGTTCGTACGCTGAGCCTGCCGGCCGCGGCGTTCCTCCATTTGACTCGATGGCTGCCCCCTCGGCCCGCCCGGCGAACTGCGTATTCTGGTCCTGTTCACGCCCCTTCTCGGGCGAACGACCAAGCAGATAGTCGAGCGAGACCTCGAAGTAGTCGGCGAATCGAAGAAGAGCGTCCTCATCCGGGAACCGGGTCCCCCGTTCGTAGTTTGCGATCGTTGTCTGGGCGAGCGAAAGGGTACGGGCCAGATCGATCTGCCGCAGCTTCCGCTCAAGCCTCAGCCGCCTGAGGCGATCACTGAAACGATCCTCTTTCGTTGTCTTGTCGGTGTCAGCCATATCAGCTTCGCATGATAACACGTATTGAGTTTCAATACCAGCGTGCAACTTGTTCAATATCTCTTTTCGTGATACACCTTCGATGAATATGAGACTCTGGAGTTTACATCCGTCGTATCTTGATACGAAAGGGCTTGTCGCTGCCTGGCGCGAGGCACTGCTTGCGCAGCGAGTGCTTGAAGGTCTCACAGTTGGATACCGGGCACATCCGCAACTCGACCGATTTCGGCGCGCCGCCAATCCGGTGGCCGCCATCGGTCGCTTTCTGGTGGCTCTGTACGAAGAGGCTTCGATCCGCGGCTATCGCTTCGATCGGAGTCGCATTCATGCCGATCTTCCAGTCCAAACTCTGGCTGTCACTGAGGGCCAGCTCCTCTACGAACAGCTCCTGCTGCGATCGAAGCTCTCCACTCGCGCGCCCGGAGCGCTCTTTCCCGAGCTTGTTTCGCCTCGAGCGCATCCTCTGTTCGATGTCGTAGCGGGTCCCATCGAACCATGGGAACGTGTCAGGCAGGATCTGGTTCAGCAATGGCTGGAGGGCTCAGGTGCCTGACTTTATTCCGTGCAGGGCGGTTCGCGGAGTGGTGATTATCCAGCCGTTCAGACCACTCTGCATGGGGTGTGACAGCGTATCGCCTGAAATCTGCGTTGCTGCATTCGCGTTGATGATCTCCGGCGGCTGGGCAGCAGTGGTCACCAGGTATTGGCTGCTCGAAGTGATCATCGGATCGGTAACGGTAAACTCGATCGGCGCGTTGAAACGCTTGATCAACGAACCGTTCTTCAAATCGGTCACCCGATACGCGAGGTTCGCGATGACTGCCGCACCCGGCGAGATAGCGGCATTCCAGTCCCGGTTCTTTCCCGTCAGTACTTCAAACCGCACGGGAACTGAGAACGCATCCGATGGAATGGTTATGGTCATTGAACCGTTGACAGTTCCATTCGCAAAGTGATCGGGCACCGTAATAGTTCCCCGCTGCCCCGCCTGCAGATTGAGGCTGCCCAGAACATTCGGATAGCCATAGCGAGCCATTCCAGTGATTCCGGAAGTCCGCGCACCTGCCTGGCACGCAGAAAGCGTAATCGTGAAAACACAGAGCGTGGCAAAATAGCGCAGCTGTTTCGGCATGTGTCCTCCATAGGCTGGGAACCGGCTCAGGATCTGCACAGAGCCTGGTTCACTTGAAAGGGACCGGAGTCTCCAGCTAATGGGATAGTAATCACACCGAACGAGCCGCGAATATAGTCCGGAAAGATCAAAGGTGTGACCGCTTGCAGCCTAAGATTTGCACAGAAACGCACGCTCGGCCGCCGCTCCGGAGAGACTCGGCGGCCGGACGGAATAGAAGTAGTCCTAGAAACCGTGGGCCATGTGGTAGTAAGCCTCGTTCCAGCGAAGTTCTTTCTTGAACTCGCCTACCGTTGTGTCCTCGCCAATGCGAAGCATTTCAACACCCGCCATCTCAGCGTAATCCTGGAGGTGATCGAACGTGACCGCCTTGCTGAAGACAGTGTGGTGCGCCCCGCCACCGAGGATCCACGTTGCCGCGGCAACAGGCAGGTTCGGCCGCGGAATCCAGACAACACGCGCTACCGGTAGCTTCGGCAACGAAGCATCGGGAGCAACCGCATCGACCTCGTTCACGATCATGCGGAAGCGGTTTCCCATGTCGACGAGCGTGACATTCAGTGCAGGTCCTTTGGTTACGTTGAACACCAGCCGCACCGGATCGCCTTTGCCTCCGATCGACAGCGGGTGGATCTCCACACGGGCCTTTCCATCTCCAATTGAAGGGCATACTTCGAGCATATGGGCACCAAGCACCTTCATGCCCTTCGGATCAAGGTGATAGGTGTAGTCTTCCATGAACGAAGTGCCACCCGGTTGACCGGTCGCCATGACTTTGACCGCCCGGACGAGGGCCGCGGTCTTCCAGTCGCCTTCGCCGCCGAAACCGTAACCGTCGGCCATGAGGCGCTGAACTGCAATTCCGGGAAGCTGGGGAAGACCGTGCAGGTCCTGGAAGTTCGTCGTGAACGCCTTGAAACCACCGTCGTCGAGAAAGCTTCTCATGCCAAGCTCGATTCGGGCCGCGTCGCGAAGCGACTGTCGTTTTGCGCCGCCCTTCTTCAATTCGTCCGCCAGAGCATACTGATCTTCGTAGATCTTCAGCAGCGACTCCACGTCGGAATCGGTCACTCCGTTCACCTGCTCGACGAGATCCCCGGTACCGTAGCCGTTCACCGAGTAGCCGAACTGCATCTGCGCGGCAACCTTGTCGCCCTCGGTTACTGCAACCTCACGCATATTATCGCCGAACCGGGCGACCTTCATGCGGCGCGTCTCGTGCCAGGCACTCGCGGCCCGTGCCCAGACGTCAAGCCGTGCCTGAACCGCATCGTCCTGCCAGTAGCCAACGATTACCGTCCGCTCAATACGCAGCCGGGAGGCCATAAAACCAAACTCTCGACCGCCATGTGCCGACTGATTCAGGTTCATGAAGTCCATATCGATGGTTGCCCATGGAATATCCCGGTTGAACTGCGTGTGAAGGTGCGCGAAGGGCTTCTGGAGCGCCATCAGACCTGCAATCCACATCTTTGCCGGTGAGAACGTATGCATCCACATGATCAGGCCGACGCAAGACTCTGCCGCGTTCGCCTCGAGGCAGAGCGCATGGATACCATCCGGAGTCGTCAATATCGGTTTGGAGATAACACGTACCGAGATCTTTGCCGCCTCGTTCAATCCGCGCGCAATCGCCGCTGCATGCTCAGCAACCAGTTTCAGCGTCTCTTCACCGTAAAGCGACTGGCTTCCGGTGACGAACCACACTTCATACTGTTCAAGACTCTTCATTATCTGCCCTCCTGGAATATTCTGAAAGAGTGCTATTTTATTTGCTTCTGCCTATGTTATCACGACTCGCAGACTTCTTGAAGCTGAACTTGCGTGGTAGAGTTAGTTCATGAGTACCCGAACCACCCCTGCACGCTGGGTAGAGCCGTTTTTCGTCCATTCCTTCGATGTGAATCACCTCGGTCTGTCTACGAGTGTCACGCTGCTGAAGATGATGCAGGAAGCCGCGTGGAAGCACGCGGAGGCGATCGGGGTCGGTTTCGAACAGATGAAGCGTACCGGACTCTTCTGGGTGCTCTCGCGCTTGCAGATCCGGATAACCCGGTACCCGGCATGGGGCGAAGAGTTCATGCTTGAGACCTGGCCGTCGGGCATTCAGCGCCTGCTGGTTACCCGCGATTTTCGAATAACCGACGACCGCGGTATTGCTGCAGCGGCGACAAGTTCCTGGATTGTTCTCGACGTGAACACCAGGCGACCGGTACGCCCGCAAAATGCGTTCGAAACAATTCCTATAATACCCACCGATGAGCTTGCGCTGGGTGAAGTGGCCGCCAGAGTCGAGTTGCCGGCGGAAACTGATGCGCTTGATTGGCACGAATCGAAACCCTTCATGGTTCGCGTGAGCGCTCTTGACAGCCAGGGGCACGTCAACAACGCACGCTACCTCGAGTGGTGCCTCGACGCCTTTTCGATCGATCACTTTGCGGCGTGGGAGGTTCGGGAGGCGACACTGAACTTTCTTTCGGAGACTCACTGCAATGAGGAGATCCGGGTAAGGACCGCCGAACTCGACTCTCCGGGTGAAAGTGATCTCAGGACCATCCAGCAGGTAGTTGCCGAAGGCGGCAACCCTTCGTTCGCGTGCCTGCTGCGCTGGGCACCGCGCCGACTCCAGCCATCGGCCTGATTCGGGAAAAACGTTGCAAACCACCGGTGCACGACGTACAATAGAAAAATGGAGGCGCCCATGGGTGTTGTAACGATTTCCCGGCAACTTGGAAGTCGCGGCGACGAAATCGGACAGCTTCTGGTGGACCGCGACGGCTACGCATGTCTGAACAAGGAGCTCATCGAGAACCAGTTTTCCCGAGACGGCATTTCGCCGGTGTGCGTCGAACGATACGACGAACGCAGTCCGCGTTTCTTCCGTCACTTTTCGCGCGACAAGAATATCTACCTTCACTTCCTGAAGGCAGCGGTCTATGAATGCGCACGCAAGCCGAATGCGGTCATCGTTGGCCGTGGCGCTCATCTGATTCTGGCCGAAGTTCCCGGCATTCTCGCGGTTCGATTCATTGCGCCGCATGCGGCACGCGTCGATCGGATCATGAAGAAGGAAGCGGTAACGCGCGATGTTGCCGAGCAGATGATCACGCACAGCGATTCGGAGAGAACAGGCTTTCATCGATTTTTCTTCAACGCAAGCTGGGAAGCGCCACAATCCTACGACCTGGTTCTCAATGACGAGAACCTCGACGCTGCGGCTGTGATTGACATAATCACTCGTGCCATGGATGATTTGAACCGTGACGATGTGAGGGTGCGATCACGTAACGTACTCGAAGATCTGTTCCTGCAGCAGGAGATTATCTCTCAGGTGATTTACCGCGACCGTATTCCGGTACAGAACCTCGAGGTACAGTGCAATCACGGAAGAGTTCAGCTTCGCGGAATGGTGATGATCGAAGAGCATGTCGCACTTGTCGAAGAGTCGGCAAAAAAGGTCCAGGGCGTACAAGAGATACATTCGGAAGTGTATTTCATTCCCTCGTACACCTACGTCATGCGCTGACATCGCTTTGAATCCGGTGCGGGAAATGGAGTCATACTGACTTATGTCCTTTCTTCTAAAAGCTGAAAATCTCCTGAAGGTCGAACTGCCTGATCTCCGTAATCACTCACGCGCAGAAGAGCTGCTGGCAGTAATCGACAATATCTTTCACATCAAAGACCTCGAAACACTGCTGGAGAGCGTACTCTTCGAAGCGCGCCGCTTCACAACTGCCGATGCGGGAACCATTTATCTGGTTGCCAACGGCCGCCTCTACTTCAGCTTCGTCCAGAATGACACTCTGTTCGGAGGGACAAACGGCGTAGGAACTCCCGGACAATTACCGGCCAATCGGTATATCTCAGGAGATCAAAGCCTCCCGATCGACAAGTCGAGCCTTGCAGGCTATGTTGCAGCCTCCGGTGAGTCCCTGCTCGTCGACAACGTGTATGACATTCGCAGCGGCGTCACCTACACGTTCAATCCGGACATCGACAGGAAATCCTCCTACGGCACGCGCTCCATCCTCGTGGTTCCGCTCAAAACGCGGGAAGACGAAGTACTCGGAGTGCTGCAGCTCATCAACAAGAAGTCACAAAGCGAGATTGTGCCATTCTCGATGCAGGATCGGTTCTACATCAATCAATTCGCGCAGAGTGCGACCCTTGCCATTGAGAAAGCAAAACTCACTCGGGAGATGGTGCTCCGACTAATCGAGATTATCGAATTGCGCGATCCGTATGAGACAGGGGAACACGCAAAGCGGGTGTCAGCATATGCTGTCGAATTGTACGAAGCATGGGCACGCAATCACGGCGCTCCGGAACGGGAGATCGTTCAGAATCGAGATCCGCTGAGGACCGGCGCTATTCTG
>Ga0307376_10001033_pt1 | contig 31729 bp, 25 predicted proteins | sample TR2MG_FD_202536 | JGI IMG/M metagenome (GOLD analysis project Ga0307376, IMG submission 202536) | Soil microbial communities from Risofladan, Vaasa, Finland - TR-2 | ecosystem: Environmental > Terrestrial > Soil > Coastal area > Acid sulfate soil | place: Finland: Risofladan, Vaasa | collected...
GGCCTTGCCGCCTCCCTTCTCCGATACCCCGGCTCAGCTGATTTCCCGCTTCGCGGGGGTGCAGCCGACGGAGAAGGCGGCCTACCAGATACTCTCCGAAGACGAATCGATCGTCTATGGAGAAAAGGGTTCGTATTCCATAGCTACGCACGAGATCGTCCGCGTGCTCACCACCGAGGGAGTCGACCAGTGGTCGGTGCTCAACGTCGAGTGGCAGCCCTGGCGCGAGACGAGGCCCGAACTCCGGGCCAGGGTCATCCGCTCCTCCGGGGCGGAATCCACGCTCGCCGCGGGGAACGTGGTGGAGTCCAGCGCGCAGGACGGAGACTACAACCTGCGCAGCGATTCCAAACGCCTGTCGGCCCCTTTGCCCAACCTCGAGCCGGGCGCCCTCGTCGAGTTCGAGCTCAACGAGACGGGCAAGGAAGCCCTGGGCGGCTCGGGCTACACCCGCAGGATCTATCTCGCCGGCCGCGGACCCATCGAAGAGCGGGTCGTCCGCATCGAGTACCCCGAGTCGCTGCCCTTCAGCTACTCGATCGCCGGCATGCCCGCAGTCGCGCCCGAGCGAAGCGCCGCGAACGGCACGGTGAAGCTGGTATTCCGCTTTCCCAAGTTTCCGGGCTACACGAAGTTCGAGCAGCTCCTGCCCTACGACCTGCCTCCGGTCCCGACCCTGACCTTCGGGACCGCGGCATCGTGGAAGACCGTGGCCTCGGCCTACTTCGCCGCGACCGAGCCGCTCCTCGATCCCGCGCCGCTGCGGGCTTACGCCCTGGCGGCCCTCGCGGGGCTCGATCCCGCCCGCTATCCGGAGCGGGCGGCGAGGCTCGTGGCGGACAAGCTCAGGCACGATGTGCGCTACACGGGCATCTACTTCGGCGAAAACGCCATTCTTCCCCACGCCCCGACCGCCACCCTGGCGACCGGCTACGGCGATTGCAAGGATCAGGCGAGTCTCCTCGCCGCCTGCCTGCGCGCGGTCGGGATCGAGGCCGATCTCGCCTTGCTCAAGGCCGGGGTGGGCTACGACGTCGATCCCGCGGTGCCCGGGCTCGAGCTTTTCAACCACGCGATCGTCTACCTGCCCAAGCTCGGGATGTGGATCGATCCCACCGACATCTACTGCCCGGCGGGCAGCCTTCCCTACAGCGATCAAGGACGGCGCTCGCTCGTCATCGGGCCCGGGACGGGCGCCCTGGCGACGATCCCCTCGGCCGGCGCCGCCGACAACTGGTATCGCATAGTCCGCGACGTTTCGCTCTCCGAGTCGGGCAAGGCCAGCCGCATCGTCGAGACGGTCTCGGCGGGCGGAACCCTCGAAGAGCGCCTGCGGGCCCACCTCAACAGCGCTCCCCGCAAGGAGCGACTCGACGGACTGGTCAAGGCCGGCAAGTCCGACTTCAAGTCCGACGATGTCGAGGCTGGCTTCGGCGACCCCCTCGACCTTTCGAAGCCCTTCACGACCGTGGTCACCGCGCACGGCTCTTCGAGCGGCTGGACCGGCGACGACAGCGCCGATTTCCTGATGCGGGGCGGCGACGTCTTCGGCGAGCTGCCGCGCGAGCTCGAGCTCGGCGCCGCCGAGCACGAGAGCCGCAGTTTCGACGTATATCTTCCCGAGGCCATGACCGTGACGGTCGAGTACCTCGTCTCGGCTCCCGACGGCTTCCACATCAACACGGTCCCCGACGCCTACAGCCTCGACATGGGACCCGTTCGGCTCGACGCGTCCTTCGCCTCGCCGGACCCGCTGCACATCAAGGCCGATTTCGTCATGACCACGCTCAAGGAGCGCTTCTCTCCCGCCGAACTCGACAAGCTGCGGACCGCGGTCAAGTCCTTCTTCGACTCGCAGGCGGCCACGGCCTCGTTCTACAATGTCGGGAGAGAGCTCTTGAACTCCGGCCGCTACCGCGACGCTCTGGCCGAATTCCGGAGACTCCAGACTCTCTATCCCGCAGAGGCCCTGCACCACGTCCAGGCTTCGTTGGCCCTGCTGTACGCGGGCTTCGCCCAGGACGCCCTGGCCGAAGCCGAGAAGGCCGTCGCCCTCGAGCCGAAATCCGCGCCGGCCCACCGGAACCTCGCCTTCATCCTGATCTACGACCCCTTCGGCCGGCAGTTCGGTCCGGGCAGCGATCCCGGCAAGGCCAAGGCCGAGTACGCCGAGGCCTTCAGGCTCGACCCGAGCGACTACCAGAGCCTCTTCAATCAGGCCGTGATCGACGAATTCGGTTCCGACGGCATCTACCGGGGGAAGGGAGCCCAGCTCGCCGACGCGGTCTCGATCTACGAGAAGGCGCCCGATCAGATCGAAGGCTACGGCATGGCCGAGCGCTATCTCGGCGATCTGTTTTTCTCCGGCCGCTACGACGAGGTGATCAAGGCGAGCGCTTCCTTCAAGGACCGCACGAACGGCGCCCACTTTCTCTTCGCCGCCACGGCTATGAAGAGCGGCGCCGACGCGGCGGTGAGGCTGGCCGGCGGAATCGTCGCCGACCTGGACAAGCGGCGCGCGGCGCTGAACCAGGCCGGCCTCGACCTCCTCGCCGCCCGCCGCTTCGCGCCGGCCGCCGATCTCTTCGTCGCCTCGGCGCGCGGCACCTCGAACTTCGCCACGACCGCCGACTTCGCGCGCCGCATCCGCGACATCAAGCCCTACGACCCCGCGGCCCGGGACGCTGGTCCCATCGGGCCCTTCCTGCACCTGCTGGAGACGGTGCTGAACTCGGGCCCCGCCGCTCCGGCCGTTTCCGCGCTGGCCGCGGACTTCGTGCCCGCGGTGCAGGCGACGCTGGGCTCGGCCTACGACAAGTCCGATGTCGCGGCCCAGCTGGCGCAGGTCAGGGGCACGCTGGACCGGATCGGCCTGCCCGCCGACGCGCTCATGGACCTGATCGCCTCGAAGCTCACGGTGGTCAGCGCCGCAAAGGGTCGGGCCGTCCTGGCCGCGGCCTCGCTTCCCGATTTCGGCACGGACCGCCTGGTCAATCTCATGCTCGAGCGGAAGGGCGAGGGCTACCTCCTCGTCGACGCGAACGAGGACTCGGGCGTCGGCGCGCAGATGCTGTCGCTCATCGCGGCGGGCGACCTTCAGGGCGCCCGCGATTGGCTCGAGGCCATGCGCGACTCGAAGACGCTGCTGCCCGCCTTCGGCGAGGCCGTTCCCGAGGATCTGCGCCCGCTGCTGCCTTCGGGCGCCGCCGACGCCGCCTCCCTTTCGCTCGCCGCCGCGGCCCTGAGCCGGGGCTGCTCCGATCCGGCTCAGGCGCGGGCCTCCCTCAAGATCGCCGCCGCCGCGGCCGCCGCCGCGAAGGATCCCAAGCTGCGGCTCGCCTGCCTCGACCTGGCGCTCGGCTTCGCGGCCACGGCCAAGGACCCCTCGGTCGCGCAGCTCGCGGCCCTGCAGGCGGCCTGTCCCGGCGCCGGCGACGCCGCCGCCGCGCTGCGGGTCCGGGCGCTCGGCACGGCGGGGCTCCACGCCGAGGCGGTCGCCGCCGGCAGGGCCGCGCTCGCCGCCTACCCCAAGGACCTCGAGGTTCTCCGCGCCCTTCGATATTCGCTCGCGCTGGACGGTCGCCACGATGAGGCGCTGGAAATCGGCGAGGCGACCATAGCCGATCCGGCGGCCGACGCCGCGGACTACAACAACACGGCCTGGGAGATGCTCTTTCAGGCCAAGCCGGACTTCGGGATCATCGACTCGTGGGAGCTGCCCCAGCGGCTCAGGGCGAGCGCCTACTCGCTCCACACCCTGTGCTGTCTCTACGGGGCGGCGGGCAGATACGACGAAGCCCGCGCCGCCTTCGAAAAGTACCTCTCGACCAAGGGCGTGAAGACGGTCGACTCCTCGCTGTGGCTGGCTCATGGGCTTCTGGCGAGGAGCTTCGGGCTCCAGGACCGGGCCAGGGCCTCGCTGGCCCAGGCCGTGGCGACGGGACATCCCGACGATGCGACCGACTCGGCCGCCTTGGCCGCCCTGTGGGCGGCCAGACCTTGAGCAGGGCGAAACTTCGGTGCGGGAAGCCGCGGCTCTTGCCGCGGTTCCTTTTTCCGCGGCATAATGAGTCCATGATTTCGCGCCTTCGCAGTTTTTCGCGCGCCTTTTTCTTCGCCGCCGCGATTTTCGCTTCCGCACAGCTCGCGATTTCCCAGACTCCGGCCCCGGCCCCGGCGGCGGCGGCCGCCGCTCCGGCGTCTGCTGCCGTGACCGCGCCGGCGTCTGCTGCCGCGGCGGCGCCGGCGCCCGCTGCCGTAGCCGCGCCGGTGGCCGCTCCGGCGTCTCCTGCGGCGCTTGCCCCGGCCGCAGCCGCGCCGGCGAAACCCGATGCGCTCCTTCTGTACATGCAGGGGCGCGACCTCGAGTCGGCGGGCAAGACCTCCGATGCCCAGGCCAAGTACAGCCAGTCGGTCGCGATCTGCAATCGGGAACTGGCCCAGAATCCCAATCGCATCGAATCCTACGTGGTCAAATGCTGGAGCCTCCTGCGGCTCGGCAAATACAGCGACGTGATATCCAACGGGCAGACCGCGCTCAAGATCCAGTTCGACGCGCGGATCTCCGAGGTCATGGGCGAGGCCTATTTCTTCCTGGATCACATGAACGAGTCGCTCAAGGCGCTGCAGCGCTACGTGAGCGTGGTAGGCGAGGGCGGGGACCGCTTCTCCTCCGCGTATTTCTTCATGGGCGAAGCCTATCTCCGGCTCAAGCAGTACAATCACGCGGACATGGCCTACAGCATGGCAGTCCACGTGGATCCGGGCCTGCCGCGCTGGTGGTATCGCCTCGGCATGGCTTGCGAATCCCTCGGCGACTACAAGCGCGCCTACTCGGCCTACGCCAAGGCCGTGGCCCTGCGGCCGAGCTTCCAGGACGCGCTCGACGCGCTGGGCCGGGTCAAGCCCAAGGCGGGCCAGTAGGCGCCCTTCCCCGCGTCGGCCGGTCGGCCTCTGAGGTCCGGCCCGCCTTCCGGCTCCCCCTCCCTTACCAGCCGGCCCGGGGCGGCACGTCCGCCGGACCCGCCGCGGCCAGAACGCGGCGCATGGCCTCTTTCGGATCTCCCCCCGCCTTCACGATGCGCGACACCTTCTGCACGAAGATGGCGAGCGAGGATCCGCATATCTTCTCGTAGTAATCCTTGTAGAGCTCCGGTTCTCCCTCGTAGAGCCTGTATAGATCGAGATAGGCGTTGTTGATCTTGTCCATCGGGAAGTCGCGATAGCCCGCGTCGTGGAACATCGTCGCGGGCTGCGATTTGAAGGCGGCCGCCCTCTGCGCGATGATCTGCGCCTTGCGCGCGAGCTTTTCCTTCGGCGGCAGCGAGGACGAATAGACGGTCTGGAGTTCCGCCGCGGTGCCGCGCAGCCAGGCCGCGAAGGCGTCCTCGTCGGCGCGCTCCTCCCTGGCCTTCTTTTCCTCGGGCGAGCCGGGTCCGTGGACCGAGGCGAGGTAGATGAGCGAGCCCTCGCCGCCGACGAACGTGGCGAGCTCTTCGTTGAACCGATCGTGCCCGTGCGACCAGATGGTGGCGTGGGTCATCTCGTGGATGATCGTGTCGGCGACATCGGCCTCGCTGTAGGACGCCATGAAGGAAAAGAGCGGATCGGAGAGCCAGCCCAGGGTCGAGAAGGCGTCCACCGAGCGCGTGATCACGTCCAGGCCCTTCGTGCGCAGGCGCTTCGCTTCGGCCGCGGCTTCCTTCGGATCGAAGTAGCCGCGGTAGGGCAGCTTCCCGACCAAGGGATAGTTCCATTCGTAGGTGTCGAAGGACAGGGGAGCGCAGGCCGAGACGACCGTGGCCAGGCGGTCCGAGTCGAGAGTGACGATCGAGGTGTAGTTTTTCGTCTGCTTGAGACCGAACTGGGCGACGGCGAAAGCCTTGATCCGCTGGACCCGCTCGAGGAAGGCGCGGACCGCGGGGCTCGTGTGCGGGTCGGCCAGGGCCCTGGCCACAGGCACCGCCCGGGAGCGGAGCGAGAGGTAGCGGAAGCCCTGTTCGGTGACATAGCAGGATGAAAGGCCCATGACCAGCAGTAGAAGAATGAAAGAACGGACTATATTTCGCACGCGACCACTCTATAGCCCACGCCGCAGGCTCTGCAATATCCGCACCGTTCTGCGAGGAGCCGGCTTTTGAACCCCGGACTTCTCCTTGCTTTTCCCGCGCCGTGCATTAGAATGATCTAACGAACGAGCGCCGCTCGTGATGGCCACGCATTCCGAGCGGGCTCGAAGCTTATCCTTAAAGGAGCATCGTATGAAGCTTCTTCGTACCGCCGCGATCGTCCTCGCGGCCGCATTCGTCCTCGCCTCCTGCTCTTCGATGGCCAGCGGAGCCGTCTCAGGCGCCCTCGGCGCCGTGACGGGCGGCGCAGCCTCCGGCGGTCCGGTCGCCGGCGCGGCCGGGGCGGTCGCCGAATTCCAGTCAGGCGAGGTGCTCGCCTCCACGAGCACCCGCTCCGAGATGGATGCGAGCTTCCGCGTCGCGAAAGTGATCCAGCCGGCCACAGTCGCCACCAAGAACCAGGCCGAGGTCGTCTTCATCGAAGACGGCTCCAAATCCTGGGTCAACTATGTCGTCAACAGCCGCAAGGCCACCAAGGCCGACATGGTCGTCGGAGCCACCCTGTTCTACCTCTCCGGCTGGCAGAACCACGACGAAATTTCCGCGGATTCCTACCGCAAGGACAACTGGAATCTCGGAACGATCACCTCGGTGCAAGACCTCTACAAGAACTATGTCGAGATCAGCGGCAACTCCTTCAAGATAGACTATCTCCGCGTTCCCACCGATCCCATCCATTAGGTCTTCGTATCGCCGCCGCGGGGCTTAGCCGCGGCGGCGGAATCCTCGTCGCTCGGCCCATGCCCGCGCTCGCTTTACCCTTTCAGTTCCGGTCGCTATACTGCCTCGCCATGGAAGGACGAGCCGAAATCGCGCCGGAAGGGGATGTGTCGAGCGCCGCGGCACGAGCGGCGCCACCGGACCGGCTCGTCGGGGTTTCGGCGGCCGGAAACGCGACGCTCGACCCCGCGGCTAGCCCAGGCCTCGTCGCCGACTCGGCCTTCTTCGCTCCCTTGCGCGAGGAAACGAGATTTTATCTCGTCCGCCACGGCCAGAGCGAGGGCAACGCGCGCAGGATCATCCAGGGGAGGCGGGACTTCCGTCTGGACGAGGCGGGGCGGGCCCAGGCCGCGGCCGCGGGAACCTGGCTGGCATCGCAAAAAATCGGCGCAGTCGTCACCTCGCCCCTCGCGCGCGCCGCCGAGACGGGCCGTATCATCGCAGCGGCCTGCGGCCTGCCCAGGCCGCGACTCGACCCGACTCTCATGGAAATCGATACGGGCATGTTCTCGGGCATCTCGCTCGACGAGGCGCGTACGCGCTTCCCCGAGGCCTATGCGGCCTTCGAGCATCAGAGCTGGGACGGAGTGCCCGACGCCGAGAAGAGCGACTCGCTCTTCGAGCGGGCCATGAGCGCCTGGGATCTGCTGCGCGGCCTCGCTCTGGACGGGGAGCGATCCATCGCCTGCGTATCGCACGGCGGCTTCATTCAATGGCTCGTGCGCGCCACCTTCGGAGGCCGGAAATGGATGCCTCTCCTGCCCACGAGCAATTGCGGCGTCTTCGAGCTGCTCGTCACGCCGACCATGGCCGGCTATCCCGCGTACATGCAGTGGCGGCTCCTCAATTACCAGCCTGCCGCCGGCCTCTCGTCCCTGCCGCCGGTTTTCTGACGGCCTGAGCCTCTGCCTCCATCGCCGCGAGCCCGTCCCGGCTTGCGGAGCGCGCCGGCCGCCGGCTTTGGGCCTCGGCCCGGAAGCTAAAACAAGATCTTGGTTTTGAGCCCCGGAAAGCGGAGGAAGTCCCGGTCTCCGGTGGCGAGAACTGCGTCCTGCTCCATCGCCAAGGCCGCCAGATGGGCGTCGGTCACGAGGTTGCCGCCGGTGCCGGCGCTCAAGAGCAGATGCCGCAGAATCCCCGCGTGGGCTTGACCCGGATCGAGGGGCACAAGGGCGGGGTGAGAATGCAGATGATCGAGCCAAGCGCAGGCTTCATCGATGCTCAGAGGCCGGGGGAAGACTTTTTTGGACGTGGTAAGCCGCAGAAAGCCCAAATGAACGACCCACGGGAAGCCCAGCTCCTCGTCCCCCCGATTCAGGGTTTCCTCGAGCCAGGCCTTCGCTTCCCCATGGCGGACCGACGAGCGATCTACCGCGTAGAGCAGGACGTTGAGGTCGGGAATGATCACTTGCGCAGTTCCAGCTTTTCCGCCACCGCATCGGCTTCCATACTGTCTACGAGTTCCCAGGCCTTGGTGTAATCGAAACGGGCTCCCCCCAGCTCGTGTGTGGGGCATTCCCATGGTTCTCGTTTCCCCGAGGAGCGATCCAAGCCGGCTTCCAGGATTTCATTGACTACATCCTTGATGGGCCGATGCTCTTCTCCGGCTTTTGCATAGATGGATCGCATCAAACGATCTTTGACATCGAGAGTGGTGCGCATAAAAACATAGTACTTCATATAATTCGATATGGCAATATGCCCAGTAGGGGAATTGCCATCCACTGAAACTATCATGCGGATGAGGCTTTTCAAAACTCGGACGATTTTTGGAATTGGCTCAGGTGCCCTTTCTCAGGAGCTATCCAAACCTGCGGCATGGCGTAGGCTTTCGAAGAAAGCGGCACAGCCGCAAGCGATCGAGAAAATGGCTGATTTTAGGAATCGGCTCGGAGATTCAGGAGCATCTAGACCTCGCATCCCAGAAAATTATAATGGTAAGCATGAACATACTGCTCACCGGAGCGTCGGGCTTGCTGGGCCGGCCGCTTCTGAAACAGCTTGCAGGCCTGAAAGGCCTGACCAGAGTGATCGGGACCGCCCATTCGCGCCTCAAGGCGCCTCTGGAGAGCCTCGACATCACCGACGAAAAAGCCGTTCGCCTGGCCTTCGACCGGTGGACGCCCGACCTGGTGATCCATGCGGCTGCCGAGCGGCGGCCCGACGTGGTGGACCAGAACCCCGCCCTGGCCGAGCGGCTCAACGTGGGGGCCACGAGTCTCCTCGCCCGACTGACGGCCGAACGGGGAGCTCGCTTCGTCTACATATCCACCGACTATGTGTTCAACGGGAGCTCGCCCCCCTACGGGATCGACGCGGCCACCGAGCCTCTCAACGCCTATGGGCGCATGAAGCTGGCGGGCGAGCGGGCGGTGCACGAGGCTTACGGGAAGGGAAGCGAATTGCAGCCTCCCTCGACCGCGACCGCCGTGGCCTGGGCCGTCATCCGCATTCCCATCCTCTATGGAGACGTCGAGGCTCTCGCCGAGTCGCCGGTGACGGAACTGGCGATACGTCTCTTGGAACGGAGGCCTTTCAAGGCCGAGGACTGGGCGTCCCGGTATCCCGCCCACGCCGAAGACGTGGCCCGGGCGGTCGCTCTGGCGGCCCAGCGGCTCGCGTCGGGGGAAGGGGGGCTCTACCACTTCGCGGGAGCCGAGCGATTCACCAAGTACGGCATGGCCTGCGTGATGGCCGATATCCTGGGCCTGGACCGATCGCTGGTACAGCCGGACCCTCACCCGCCGGCCGGAGCCCCCAGGCCCAAGGATTGCCGGCTGGACGGTTCCCGGCTGACGAGCCTGGGCTTTGCGCCTCAGATACCCTTCCAGGAGGGTATTCGCCGAGCCCTCGCGCCCTTCATGGCCTGAACGGCCTCACTGGGGGCATTGCAGCCACAGCGGCTCGGAGGCGGGGAAGGGCGCGAGGACCTCGATCCGCTCGCCTGAGCGAGGCTGGGCGAAGCCGAGTTTGCGCGCGTGGAGCATGATGAGGCCGTTGCGCGCGCTGCGCCGCGCCCCGTACTTGAGATCGCCGCGGATAGGGAAGCCGGCGGCCGAGAACTGGGCGCGGATCTGGTGGTGCCTGCCGGTGATGAGCGAGACCTCGACGAAAAAGTAGCGCTCCGAGCGCCCGACGAGGCGATACTCGAGCACCGCCCGTTCCGCGGCGACAGGCTTTCCGCCCTCGCCCCGCTCTTTCGAGGGACCCTCGGCAGCGAGGGCGCGCACGACATTGCGCCTCTTGTCCCAGACGAGTCGATGCTCGAGTCTGCCCTGGTTCGGCTCGGGCTCGCGCTCGACACAGGCCAGGTAGGTCTTGTCGATCCGGTGGTCGCGGAAGGCGGCTTCGAGGGTGGAGAGGGCCTTCGGAGTCCTGGCGAACAAGACGGCGCCGGAGGCGCGCCGGTCGATGCGATGTGCCGCCTCCAGGAAGTCCGGCGTCCCGCGCTCCCTCAGCTCGTCCCGGAGCATGTCCTGAAGCGGCCGGTCGCCGCTCTTCTCGACCTGGACGGGAATGGGAGCCAGCTTGTCGGCGACGAGCAGTTCCTCGTCCTCGAATATGATCGTATAGGGTTTTTCGGTTTGTTCCATGCCCGACCATAGCACGCGGTCGTCGCCCGGGAGAAGCGGCGGGTAGCGCTGCACCGAAGCGGCGCGGGATGCACGGTCCTCTCCCTCCTCAAAGCGGCGCCGGCATGCTAGCATGGGAAAAGGCGCGCGTCCTCCCGGTTCGGAGCCGCGTTCGCCGCGGCGGTCCCGATCACGGGCGCCGCCGAATCGCTTCACGACAGGCAGGTACACATGAGCACGCACATCGCGGCCGCCGCGGGCCAGATCGCGGAAGGCATTCTCCTACCCGGCGACCCGCTGCGGGCCAAATTCATCGCCGAGAACTTCCTCGAAGAGCCGGTGCGCTTCAACGAGGTCCGCAACATGTTCGGCTACACGGGCCGGTACAAGGGCGAGCGCGTCTCGGTCATGGGCACGGGCATGGGCATGCCCAGCCTCTCGATCTACGTCAACGAGCTCATCCGCGAGTACGGCGTGAAGCGCCTCATCCGGGTGGGCACCTGCGGCGCCATGCGCAAGGAACTCGCCGTCCGCGACGTGCTGCTCGCCATGAGCGCATCGACCGACTCGGCGGTCAACAAGGTCCGCTTCCGGGGCATGGACTACGCGCCCACCGCTTCCTTCCGCCTGCTCCTGGCCGCCCGCGAGGCGGCCGTGGCGCGGGGAGTCTCGCCCCACGTGGGGCCGGTCGTCTCGAGCGACTCGTTCTACACCGAGGACCCGGAGCAGTGGAAGCTCTGGGCCTCCTTCGGCATCCTCGCGGTCGAAATGGAGACGGCCGAGCTCTACACGCTGGCCGCCAAGTTCGGCGTCGAGGCCCTGGCCATCCTCACGGTGAGCGACCACCTGGTCTCGGGCGAGGCGACCCCCGCCGAGGAGCGCGAGAAGCGCTTCAAGACCATGGTCGAGATAGGCCTGGGAGCGCTGCTCGCGAAGCAGGGCGCTTAGGCCTTGCCGCCGAGCTCGAGGATGAGCTCGACCTCGCCGCGCGAGATCTTCACGGCCCTGGCTATCTCGTCGACGTTCCAGCCCTGGCGCGCGAGCTTGCGCACCGTGTCCTGGACCGTCGAGGGGGGCGCGCCGCGCTCGCGCCGGCTCCCGCCCGAGCCCTCTTCCTTGAGGAGGGTCGAGAGGAGCTTGAGCTGCTCCTGCGCCTTGCGGTCTATCTCCTCCAGGCGCGTCTCGGCCCGGGCCAGCCACTCGCGCGCCTTCTGCACCTCGGCGATGCGCTTCTCGGCGTCGGAGATGATGCCGTCGAGATCGCCCAACTTGCGCACGGCTTCGTCGGTCTTGTCCTTGTCGGCGGCGAGCTGATCCACCGAGCGCCGGAGCTCGGCGATGCGGTCGGGCAGCTTGCGGACCTCGCCGCCGAGGGCTGCCACCGCCTTCTCGACTCCCTGGACCGCCTGGAAGTTCTTGTCCACCGCCTCGGCCGTCGCGTCGAGGACTCCCGATTTCTTCTCGAGCCGCTCGTACTTGCCCTCGGCCTCGTGCGCCAGTTCCAGGACCTTGCGGATCGTGGTCTGGGCCTCGGTGACGGCGTCGGCTTGGCCGGTGACCTCGTCGAGGCGCTTGTCCACCGTCTGGGAGATGGTCGCGAGCCGGGTGAAGTCCTCTTCGAGCGCGTCGATCCGGCGCTTTTCGGCCAGGAAGCGGGTGAGCTTCTGGTTGACCTCGTCCTCGAGGCGCTTGACCCTGCCGACCTGGGTCTCGATCTCGGCGACCTCCGCCCGGCGGGCTTCGAGGCGCGCGAGATCGGCCTTCATCGATTCCAGGCTCTGGGCGAGGCGTTCCTTGAGTTCGTCGGTGCGCTCGAAGACCTTGGTCTGGGCCGTGAAGTTCTTCTGCTCGCGGTCGATGTCGGAGAGGACCTGCGAGATGCGCGCGGCCTCGGACTCGACCTTGGTGAAGGACTGGGCCCGGGCCGATTCGAGCTTGAGGGCCAGATCCTGGATCGCGTCCTTGTATTCGCGCAGCTTGCCTTCCGAATCGGTCTGGGCTTCGCGGCGTTTCTTCTCCAGGTCGGCGAGCAGGGCCTCGTAGCCGCGCGAGAAGCCTTCGAGGGCGCCGGCGATGCGGGAGGAGAGGTCCTGCCTGAGCTCGGCGGTGCGGTCGGCGAGGCCGGCGAGCTCCTTGGAGATGCGCTCGCGCTCGGCCTGGGCCGCCTGGACGAAATTGTCGCGCTGGCTCTCGTAGTCGCCGCGCGCCGACTGGACAAGGGCCGTGGTCGCCGTGACGAAGGCTTCCAGCTCGGAGCGCAGGCTCCCTTCCGCCTTGGCGACGGCGTCGCGGAAGCCCGCGCGGAAGGCCTCGGCCGCCTGCTCGACATCCTCCCGGGCGGAGCGGACGCGCTCTTCCTCGGCGCCGAGGGCCAGGCCGAGGGCCTCGACCCTGGCCTGGGTCTCCCGCTCCGCCGCCTTGACCCGTGCCTGGGTCTCGAGCGAGAAGCGCGAGATCTCGCCCTCGACGTAGGCCTGCGCCGTGGCGCGCGCGGCGGCGGCGTCCTTGAGCACCGCTTCCTTGAGGGCCGCGAGCGTCTCGGCGGCCATGCCGCTCTGGGCCTGGATTCCGTCCTGGACCGCCGATACTCGTTCGCGCATCGTGTCCATCTGGTCCTGGAGCCGGGCCTGGGTCTCCGACAGCTTCGCCCGCGTCTCCTCCATGACCGCCCTTTCGACGGACGAGCGCTCCTCGGCCGCGCGGACGGCGAGGTCGGAGAGGGAGCGGTCGAGCTCGTCGCGCCACTGCCCGAGCCTGGCCTCGGCGCTCTCGCTGCGCGCCTTGAGGTCGGCGAAGAACTCGTCCTCGAAGACCTTGAGCTTCTCCGAGACGTTGTCGTAGGCGCGCTGCTTGAGCGCGTCGAGCTCGTCCTCGAGGGCCTTCATGCCCTCGCGCAGGCGGCCGGCCTCCGCCGTGAAGCCTTCCTCGAAGCGGAGCCGCCGGTCTTCGAGGGCGCGCCCGAAGGCCGCGAAGTCGTTCTCCACCCGGCGGGCGGTCTGGTCCATCGAGGAGCGCAGCGCCTGGTCGAGGGCGCCGATCTCGGCGCCGGAGGCCTCCAGGCGCTCGAAGCGGGCCTCGGCCTCGGAGCCGTACTCGGCGAGGCGCTTGCCGAACTCCTCGAAGGCCCGCGCCGTGAGGGCCGCCCCCTCGGAAGCGAGGCGCGACTCCGTCGCGGCGAGCTCGCGCGAGGCGCGGCCCGCGGTCTCGGCCACGGCGGTCTCGGTCATGGCCACCGAGGCGGCCGAGGCGGCCACGCGCGCCTCGGCTTCCTCGAGCTTGGCGCCGAGGGCTTCGGCCTGGGAGGACAGCTCCTCCCGCATCGAACCGAGGAGGCCCTCGGATTCGGCCTTCCACTCGGCCTTGAAGGTCTTCACGATGCCCTGGGTCTCGGCGACTTTTTCCTTGGCGAGGACGCCGAGCTGGGCGAACTTGTCCTCGATGAGTTCCTTGAGCCGGCCGGCCTTCGTGTCGCTCGACTCCTTGAGCTTGGCGAAAGCCAGGTCTTCGAGGCGCTCGGCCTCGACGCGGGCGCGCTCGAAGCCCTTGGCGAGCTCGCGCTCCAGCTCGGTCCTTCCGGCCTCGGCGCGGTGGATGGCCTGGGTCGCCTCGGTCTTGGCGCGGTCGAGCGCCGCGGCCGTGTCGGCGAGCCGCGACTCGACGCCGGCGACGAGCTCGCCCTTGAAGGCTTCGAGTGTACGGCCGGCGTCGTCGGCGAAGGCGCGCTTGAGCTCGGGTATCTCGCGGTCGATGGCGGCCATGGTGGCGGCCGCGGCGTCGAGTTTGCGCGACACCGATTCGGTGAAGTCCGACTCCTCGTGGAGCCGCATGAGGTTTTCGTCGACCTGGGCGGTGAGCTTCATGAGCCGCGAAAGGGCGTCGTCGTATTCGGCGAGGCGCTTTTCGATGTCGCTGATGGCCTGGGCGCGGGCCGCAAGGCCCTCCTGCACGCCCTGGATCCGGTCGAGGGCGACCTTGGCCGCCTTCTGGCGCACGTCGAGCTCGATCCCGAAGCGCTTCAGGTCCTCGGCCCGCTTCTCGACGTAGGCGTCGAGTTCGTCGCGGAGTCGGTCCGCGTACTTCTTCAATTTTTCGAGGGAGCGATTGTCCCGGTCTATCTGGCGGTAGACGACCAAGACCACCAGGACGAGGCCAAGAATGATAAAGTCCCCGATCGTGAAGAGCATGCGGAACTCCAATGGTTTCTACGATTTCCGCGGCAGTATAGACCATTTGCGGCCCGAACGGAAGCGCCGCGAGGGCTTTCCCGCCGGGGCGCGTCGGAGCTATCGTGGAGATCATGCTTCGAAGATACCTGCACCCTCGTCTCGCTTCTCTCGCCGCCCTCGCGGGCTTCGCTCTATCCCTTTCCGGGGCGGCGGCCCTCGGGGCCGAGAGCCCCGGAACCCTTCTCGTCGCGCCGGGCAGCGCCCGTCAGGGCGATCCGGTCCTCGTCTGGGCCCTTTCCACCGCGGACCTCAAGGACAGCGAGCTGCTGCTCGTCGACGCGGGCTCGGTTGCGGTCGAGCGCTCGCGGGCCTTCGCGGCTCCCGCTTCGCTTCTCGCCGGCGCGACGTCTACGGGAGCCGCGGCGCCTGCGGCGGGTACGGTGTCTGCTGCCGGCGCGACGAGCCCGGCTCCGAAGGTGGCACTTTTCGGCTATCTCATGGCCATACCGGATGAGCTTGAAAGCGGATCGTATCGCCTCGTCCTCGAGGGGGCAGGCAGCCCTGTTTCCCAGTCCTTTGTGGTCGACCCTCGGCACTTTCCGCTCGAGAGGATAGCCCTCGATCGGGAAAACAGCGACCTGCTCTCGAAGCCGGATCCGCGCAAGATAGCCGAATCCCGGGTCCTCGACGCCCTCGTGGCCAGGGTCGACGACAAGGCGGTGTTCATCGACTCGGGCGATTTTCTGCGTCCGGTCACGCCGCTGCGCACGACGGCGGGCTTCGGAGACCGTCGGCGGTATCTCATCGCGGGCGGCGGCTCCGAATCCAGCGTGCACAACGGCGAGGACCTGGCCGTCGTCACGGGGACGCCGGTGCTGGCCTGCGAGCGCGGCAAGGTGGTCATGTGCGCGGATCGGGAGGTGACGGGGCTCACCGTGGTGGTGGAGCACCTGCCGGGCCTCTATTCCCTTTACTTCCATCTTTCCTCGATCGCGGTGTCGGAGGGGCAGATGGTCGAGCGCGGGGAGCGCCTGGGGCTGTCCGGCTCCACGGGGCTTTCGACGGGCCCCCACCTGCACTGGGAGCTGATAGCCGCGGGCCGCGCCGTGGACCCGGAACATTGGGTGGGGGCTCCGCTACTTGACACGAAACGGATTGCGACTACAATACCTTCGCTATTAGAAGGGAGGTGATTCCTATTAGGCAGATTATCGTGGACGAGAGTGAGCCCCTCGAGAAGGCCATAAAGCGCTTCAAGCGCATGGTCGAAAAGGAGGGCATCATCCGCGAGTGGAAAAAGCGAGAGTTCTTCGAAAAGCCTTCCACCATCAAGAACCGCAAGCAGAAGGCCCTCGCGCGCAAGCTGCTCAAAAAGGCGCGCAAGCCCCGCGACTCCAAGGGCGGGTACTGATCGCCTCCCTCAATCACGAAGATTTACGTGCAAGGCCGCAGGGGCCGCCATTCGATCTGGCGTCGCCCGTGCGGTTTTTTTATTGGATGAGGCTTTTGGAAGCCGGACGCTTTTGGGGCCGGTTCCAGAACTCGGTCGGTTTTGAAATCGGCTTCGCATTTGCGGAAACGGGGGACGAGACATGCAGACGAATCATGGCGGTCGAGGCGGCGCGGCGGTGAAGGGCGGGGTCTCGGGGTCGAATATCCCGGGCATCCTCGTGGCGGCGGCGCTCGCCCTCCTCTTGGCTCTGGCGGCGGGCTGCGCCTCCAAGAGCGAGGACTCCGGCGGCACCGACAGGCCCAACCCGAAGCTGAAGACCGCCGAGCTGCGCGTCGGCCCCGCCACGATCGAGGCCGAGATCGCCCGGACCGGGATCGAGCGCGAGCGAGGGCTCATGTTCCGCACGAGCGTGCCCGACGGCACGGGGATGCTCTTCGTCTTCGGCTCGGACCAGCACCTGAGCTTCTGGATGAAGAACACGCTGCTGCCCCTCTCGCTGGCCTACATCTCCTCCGACGGCACGATCACGCAGATCGTCGACCTGATGCCGAAGTCGCTCGAGGCGGTGCAGTCGGACCGATCGGTGCGCTACGCCCTGGAGGTCCCCCAGGGCTGGTTCGGCCGCGCAGGGGTCAAGGTGGGCGACCAGGTCAGGATTCCTCCTTTGGAGTGAGCCTGCGAGGCTGTGCCTGCGGAGCCGGGCCCTTGGGCGATGCCCGAGGGGCCCCGGTTGAAATTGACCATCCGCGCTCCGCTCGATACCTTGTTCTCATGGGGGATTTTCATGCTTGAGATAGTCACCTACGGCGACGAGATGCTGACGACGAAGGCCGAGCCGGTGAGGGAATTCGGCCCCGAGATCGTCCGGCTGGCCGCCGATATGCTCGATACGATGCGCCGCGGGCGCGGCATAGGCCTGGCCGGGCCGCAGGTGGGGCGACTCTTCAGGATCTTCGTGGCGCAGGTCGACGACGACAAGCCGCGCGTCTTCATAAACCCCGAGATCGTGCTCACTTCCCAGGACGAGTCCGACTATGAAGAGGGCTGCCTTTCGCTGCCCGGGCTCTACGTCGGGGTCAAGCGGCCCGCCGCGGTCAAGATGCAGGCCTGGAACGAGAAGGGGCGCCCTTTCACGACCGAGGCCGACGGCCTTCTGGCCCGGGTCATGCTCCATGAATACGATCATCTCGACGGCATTCTGTTCATAGATCGGCTCAGCCCGGCCAAGAGGGAACGCGCGCTCGGCCAATACTTGCGCATGATCCGCATGTGAAGCCCCGCCCGCCGGGGCGCCTAAGGAGGAACTCGTGCGCGTGCTTTTCGCGGGCAGCCCCGATATAGCCGTACCCACGCTCGTGCGTCTGTCGTTCGAGCACGAGATCGTCGGCGTGCTCACGAACCCCGAGTCGCAGAAGGGCCGCGGCCTCGCTGCCTCGGTCACCGCCGTGGCCGAGGCAGCCGACGTCCTGTCCAAGGGACGGCTGCCCATCCTGGCCTTCGAGCGGCTCGGCGCGGAGGCCCGGGAGGCCGTGGCGGCGCTGCAGCCCGAGATCCTCGTCTCTTTCGCCTACGGCCGCATCTTCGGGCCGCGCTTCCTGGCGCTCTTTCCCCGGGGAGGCCTCAACATACACCCGAGCCTCCTGCCGCGCTACCGCGGCCCGGCTCCGATTCCCTACGCCATCCTGAACCGGGACGCCGAGACCGGCATCGTGGTGCAGCGCATCGCCCTCGAACTCGACTCGGGCGAGATCCTCGGCGAGGAGCGCCTGCGCCTGAACGGCCTCGAGACCTCCGAGGACTTAGCCGAGACGGCTGCCATCGTGGGCGCCGACCTCGCGTCGCGGGTGCTCGAGGAGATCGAGGCCGGCCGCGAAAGTTCCCGCCCCCAGGTCGGGGAGAGTTCCTATTGCTCGCTGCTCAGGAAGGAAGACGGGCTCATCGACTGGTCGGCCTCGGTGCTCGACATCGACGCCAAGGTCCGGGCTTTCTACCCCTGGCCGGGCGCCTTCACCTGGCTGCGCGGCCAGAGGCTCAACGTGCTCGAGGCCTTTCCCTATCCCCACGTCACCTTCGCCGCCGGCCCCGGCAGCCTCGACTTCGAGGACAGCGCGCCGGGAACCATACTCGGCCTAGACAAGGCGCGAGGTATAATGGTACAAACGAAAGACGGCCTCGTCGCCCTTAGGCGCCTTCAGATCCAACATAAAAAGGCCTTGCCGTTCCGGGAATTCGCGAACGGCATGCGCGGCTTGGTCGGCGCAGTCCTGGGGCGCCCGCCCTCGGAGGATACGGACCGCCCATGAAACTCAACTTCAAGCTCCCTCGCCTTTCCAGACTCTCGAAGATCAAGGATTTTCGGCTGCCCAGCATTCCCCTCGACCTGCACAAGCTCGAGGACCTGGACCGCGAGCATTACCGCATCGCGGCCTACGCCCTCGCGGCCCTGATCGTGCTGATGGCCGTGGCGGGGGTCACCGCCTTCTTCCTCTCGCTCCGCGGGGCCGAGGAGACCATGGTGCCCGACGTCCGCGGCATGGAGCTGACCCAGGCCCTGATCAGGATGCAGGACAAGGAACTGTATCCGCGCATCGCCCTGCGCTTCACCGACAATCCCCTCGACCGGGGCAAGATAGTCGATCAGTCTCCCATGGCCGGCACGATCGTCAAGGCCGGTCGCCGGATCCAGCTCGTGGTGAGCCGCGGCGCCATTGCCGACCGCGTGGAGAATTTCGTCGGTCAGGACCTGGACGAGGTCAGGATCCACCTTCAGACCCTCTTCGCCACCTCCCGACCCCTGCTCACCATCAAGGATCCGCCCGTCTACCTCTACGACAAGTCGCCTGCGGGCACGATCCTCGCCCAGAAGCCCGTCCCCGGCACGGAAATAGCCGGTCCGACCGTCCTCGAGTTCGTGGTGAGCCGCGGCATGCAGAAGGCCCAGGTCAAGGTGCCTGCCCTGCTCGGCCTCTCCATCGACGACACGCTCGCCGCGGTCGAAGGCACGACCGTCGACGTGGTCTTCTCCATGCGCGATCCCATGAAGAACGAGAAGCCGGGAGTCGTCGTCGCCGAGTTCCCCTCGGCGGGCAGTCTCATACCGCCCACCTCCAGCGTGACAGTCACCATCACGACCCCGGCTCCGCAGAAGGGCATGGTCGCCGGCGTCTACAGCCGCCAGCTGCCCCAGTACCCCTATCCGCTCAAGGTTTCGCTCGAAGTCATCAGTCCCATGGGCGAGCGCACGCCGCTCCTGACGGTCCGTCACCCCGGCGGGCTGTTCACCGCTCCCTACGATCTGCCCGTGGGTTCCATGCTGGTCCTGTCCGTGCTCGACCGCGAAGTGCCGCCGAGAGTCGAGGTAGGCACGCAATGACCGAGCGGGGCGACCGGGGAGCTTCCGCGGGGAAGCGCCTCCAGGCGGCCGCCGCGCCGGAGGGAGCAGAGCTTCCTTCCGGCGCGGGGCCGCTTTCGCCCCAGGGTCGCGGCGCGCGCAGGCGACGCGTCGGCCGCCCGCTCGCCGAGTCCGAGGATGCTCCTTCCGTTCCGCTCCAGCCGCGCCGGGCTTCCCGCGGCAAGGGCGACGCCGCGAAGCTCTGCTTCGTGGAAGTCGTGTATCTCTACCTGTACGACATCGGGCGGAGTGTAGACCTGCGGAAGGTGGCAGCCCTGATTCCGGCCCACACCGACGTCGGCATAGTCAAGCGCCGCGATACGCCCGCCTCCATCACCCTGCCCAAGCCCCTCATCCTCCAGATCGGCGAGCAGGAGTGCCAGGACCTCGGCGGCTTCGACTGCTTCTCGGCCCACATGAAGATCTACGCCGAGGGAGCGGTCACGGTGATCGTCCGCGTCAAGGCCAGACTCCCCTTCGGCGAGCTCCACAGCCTCAGGGATCGGGCCGTCATCTTCGGCGGCGAGGCGAGGACCATGGCGGGGCTCGCGGAGTTGTCCGCGCGAAACCTCATCGAGGGCATACGCCCCGCGGTGACCGAGCCCCGCGACTTCGACGTCATGGACAACGAGACCTACACGGCCTTCTGCCTCCTCGACTGCGAGGGAAACCCCGGCGCCTTCCTGAACCGCAACCGCGACTACGTGGCCGCCCTGCTCATCGGCGAGGACCCGAACTCGGTCCTCCACGAGTCGCAGATCACGGCGACGCTCGGCAAGCCCTTCTCCTACCACGAGCACGATCTGGCCGTCTTCGACCTGGACCGCTGCCTCATCATAGATTCCTCGGCGGACTACGAAGACCTCCTCCTCATCATCGAGCACGCCAACTACCAGCTGCTCGAGCTGCGGGTGCTGGACCATCTGCTCGACGAATGGCTGGACGAGGCCGAGGACGACGTGCGGATGCTCTACGGTCCCGGCTCGCGCCGGCATCGGGGCAGGGGCGCCGCGGCGAGGGAGAAGCTCGCCAAGATCCAGGCCCTGCGCTTCGAGTCCCTGTTCATCCTCGAGAACCTCGAGAACTCCTCCAAGATCATCGGCGACTACTACCTCGGGCAGATCTACGGGAGGCTCAATTCGATCTTCAGCACCGAGGGCTGGAAGTGGTCGGTCGAGCGGCGCCTGGAGACGCTCCAGGACGTCTACGACATGGTGAAGAACGACTCGGGCGAGGAGCGCATGGTCACGCTCGAGATAATCTTCATCGTCGTCTGCATCATCTTCCCCCTCGTCCAGATTCTCCAGGTGATGATCACGAGCAGCGAGACCACCCGCGCGGCCGATCAGGCCTCCGCCCTCATCCGGCCTCTCGGGGACGAAGGGCAGGGCATGTCGGCGCCGTCGGAACTTGCTCCGGCAGGGGCGAGTCCGGCCGACGCGGCTGGTCCGTCCGCCGCGGCTCCCGACGGGACGGACGCGGGCGGCGCTCCCGGCCTTCCTGGAGGGCGGCGATGACGGCCGAAGAGCGCCGCGGCCTGTGGCGCTCGCTGGGCGTGCTCGAGGACTGGCTCCTGGGCGGGGCGCGCCGCGATGTCGCCGAGCCGGATTTCGAGGGCGACAGCCTCGTGGCCCTGGCCGCCGAGATCGGCTCATGTTCGCGCTGCCGCCTCGCCGAGACGCGCAAGAAGGCCGTGCCGGGCCAGGGGGTCGAGTCGCCCCTGGTCATGGTGATCGGCGAGGGGCCCGGAGCGGAAGAGGACGAGCGGGGACTGCCCTTCGTGGGGCCAGCGGGGCGGCTTCTGGACAAGATGCTCGCCTCGGTGGGCCTGGACCGCGACCGGAATTGCTTCATCGCCAACGTGGTGAAATGCCGTCCGCCCGGGAACCGCGATCCCGAGTCCGACGAGCTCGCGGCCTGCGCGCCCTACCTGCGCAGGCAGCTCGCCCTCCTGCGTCCCCGGGCCCTGCTCTGCCTGGGCCGCGTGGCCGCCCAGGCCCTCCTGGGCACATCCGAGGGCATCGGCGCGCTCAGGGGCCGCTGGATGAGCTTCGAGGGCCTGCCGCTCCTCGCCACCTACCATCCCAGCGCCCTCCTGCGGGACGAGGCGCTCAAGCGGCCGGCCTGGGAAGACCTCAAGCTGCTCCGCGACTTCCTGGCCTCCGCATCCGGCGAGGGCGCGGCAGGGGCCGCGGCGACGGCGGGCGCGACGGGGGCGGGCGGGGCTCCGGCGGGCGGATCGCCGGCGGGCGGGTCGCCGGAATCGGGCGCCGCCGGAGGCGAGCGGCCGGTCGATGGCTGAGTTCCTCGAAGTCCTGTTCGACGTCCCGAAGCTCGGGGCCTTCACCTACCGGAACCTGGAAGACGCCCCCGCCGCGGTCGGCCGGAGGGTGATGGCGCCCTTCGGCAAGCGCGAGGCGACCGGCTTCGTCGTGGGCGAGCGCGCCGAGGCCGGCATCGAAGCCGACAAACTCAAGCGCATAACGCGTTTCGTCGACGCGGAGCCTCTCTTCGACGGGGCCACGATCGAGCTCGCGCGCTGGCTCGCGGGCATGTACTTCTGCGGCCCCGGCGAGGCCCTCGCCGCCATGCTGCCCTCGGGCAGGCGGGAGGGCGCGAGGCCGGCGGCCGGCGAGGGCCGCGCCGACGCCGAACTGGAGATCGAGGGCGAGGACGACTTCTCCATGGCCGCCGCCGGCCTCGAGCTCTCGGACGAGCAGGCCGGCTCCCTCGAGCGCATAACGCGCGGACCGGGCGGGACCTGGTACCTGTACGGGCTCACCGGCACCGGCAAGACCGAGGTCTTCCTGCGCGCCGCCGAGGCCACCCTGGCCGAGGGCCGCGGCGTCATCTACCTCGTGCCCGAGATAGCGCTGACCGGCCAGGTCATCGAGGCGGCCACACGGCGCTTCGGCGACCGCTGCGCCGTGCTCCACTCGCGGCTCCCGGCCTCGAAGCGGCTCGCGGAGTGGCGGCGCATCCTGCGCGGCGAGGCCGCCGTCGTGGTCGGCGCCCGCAGCGCGATCTTCGCCCCGGTGCGGAACCTGGGCCTCATCGTGATCGACGAGGAGCACGAGGGCGGCTACAAGGCCGGCTCGGCCCCCCGCTACCACGCCCGGCAGGTGGCCATGCGCCGGCGGGCGACCGCGGGCGCCCGCCTGGTCATGGGCAGCGCCACTCCCTCGGCCGAGGCCTGGAAGCTGATGGAGGAGGGAGGCATGGAGCGCCTGAGGCTCACGCGCCGGCTCTCCGGCGGCGCCCCTCCCGCGGTGGAGATCGTCGACATGCGCCGAGAGTCGGGGCCGATCTCCCGCCGCCTCTTCGAGGCCGTGCGCGAGGCCCAGGCCCAGGGGCGGCAGTCGATCCTCTTCCTGAACCGCCGCGGCTTCTCCTACTTCTTCCACTGCAACACCTGCGGCCACGAGATCCGCTGCAAGCACTGCTCGGTGTCGCTCACCTACCACAAGGACCGCGGCGCCCTGGTGTGCCACTACTGCGGTTTCCGCACCGAGCCGCCGCGCGCCTGCCCCGAGTGCGGCTCCCTCGACGTGGGCTGGTCGGGCTTCGGCACCGAGCGCGTCGAGGAGGAGGCCGCGCGGCTCTTCCCCGACCTGAGAATCCGCCGCCTCGACGCCGACTCGACCTCCCGCAAGGGCGAGCTCGAGGCGGCCCTCGAGGACTTCCGGGAGGGGCGGGCCGACATCCTCCTCGGCACGCAGATGGTGGCCAAGGGCCTCAACTTCCCGCGCGTGAAGACCGTCGGCGTGATCCTCGCCGACACGACGCTCAACCTGCCCGACTTCCGCTCGGCCGAGCGCGCCTTCTCGCTCATCGTCCAGGTGGCCGGCCGGGCGGGGCGCTTCTCGCCCGACGGCCGCGTGATCGTGCAGACCTACCGCCCCGAGAGCCAGGTGATCCGCGCGGCGGCGGCCATAGACCTCGACGCCTTCTACGCCTCCGAGCTGGCGACGCGGCGCGAGCTCGGCTTTCCGCCCTACGCCAGGCTCATCCGCGTCGTCTTCAGGTCGAAGGACCGCGGCCGCGCGGTCGAGGCGGCGCGCTCCTTCGCCGAGGCCGCCGCGGTCGCCCTGCCCGCGGGGGCCGAGCTCCTGGGTCCGGCCGAATGCCCCCTGGCCATGGTCGCCGGCACGCACCGCTGGCAGCTTCTGGTGCGCACCGAGGAGCTCGGCAAGGTGCACCCCGCCTTCGCCGAGCTCCTGTCGACCTTCCGCGTGCCGAGCACCGTCCGCCTGGAGCCCGACGTCGATCCCGTCAGCCTGATGTAGGGCCCCGCTTCGGAGGCCTGCCGGACCGCGCGAGGCCCTTCGGGGGCATGCCCGCAGGTTCAGGGAAGGCCGTAGATGCCGGCCGCGTCGAGCGCCGTGTAGAGGCGGGCCGCCCGCTCGCGGAGCGCGGCGTAGACCGCCGCGGTCTCGGGATTCGGCAGGTAGGCGCGGTCGCCGGCGCCGCTTTTGCCGGAGCTCGGCGCGCCGGGGTTCGGTTCTGCGCTTGGCGCGTCTGCGCGCGGCGGGGCTGCGCGCGGCGCGGCAGCCGTCGCCTGCGCCGCGCGCGTGGCGGCCTCGGCGGCGGCGAAGGCGGCGGCGTGGCTGTCGTAGAGCCCGAGCCGCACCGCGGCCGAGATCCAGGCGCCGCGCGCGGTTGCCTCGCCGTCGCCCGAGCGCAGGACTCGGCGGCCGTAGAGGTCGGCCTGGATCTGGTTGTAGAGGGGAAGGTTGCTCAACCCTCCCGACACACGGACCTCCCGCGCGGCCCCGGTCAGGGCCTCGATGAGCGACACGTTCTGCGCCATCTCGGCGGCTATGCCTTCGAGGAGAGCCCTCGCCATATCGCCGCGGCTCGTCCCCAGCGAGAGGCCGAAGAAGAGCCCCTTGGCGTTCGGGTTCCAGTGCGGGCTCCCCGCGCCCTTGAAGTGCGGCAAGAGGAGGACGCCGTGGGCGCCGGGCGGAGCTGCCGAGGCCTCCTCGTTGATGGCCGCGAAACCGGCCTCGGCCCCGCTCGCGTCGTAGAATTTTTCCTTGAACCAGGCGTACAGGGCTCCCGAGCTGAGGATGCCCGCCTCGACGATATAGTTGCCCGGCGTGGCCGCCACGTTGCAGGACAGGCGCATCAGCCCGTCGAAGACCGGACGGTCGGAGAGGCCGATGACGTAGGAGCCCGTGCCCGTGTTCGCGACGAGCTGTCCCGGGGCGAGCAGCCCCATGCCGAGGGCGGCGCACTGCTGGTCGCCGCCCGCCGAAACGAGGGGCAGGCCTTCCCGCAGGCCCGTCGCGCGGGCCATCGAAGGCGTCAAGGCTCCCGCCACCTCCCCCTGATCGACGAGGCTGCAGAGCCGGCTCCTCTCGACCTCGAAAAGCTCCAGGAGCCCGGGGTCCCATTCGCCGCTCGCGAGGTCGAAGAGGTTCGTCCGGCTGGCGAGCGAGCGGTCGGTCACGAAGCCGCCGGTCAGGTGGAACACGAGATAGTCGTGGATGCCGAGCATCTTGTGCGTCCGGCCGAAGACCTCGGGCCGGTTGCGGCGCAGCCAGGTCATCTTGACCGCGGAGAAGACCGGCGAGATCCGCAGGCCGGTCTTCCGGTAGACATAGGATTGCCGCTCCCCGAGCTCGCGGCAGATGGGTTCGGTGCGCTGGTCCTGCCACATGATGGCCGGATGCAGGGCCTCGCCGCGCTCGTCGACCGGTATGACCGAGGAGCGCTGGGAGGCGAGGGCCAGGCCGAGGATCTCGACCCCCGCGCCGCGGGCCGCCTCGGCGCAGGCCGAGAGGATCCGGACGAGGGCGCCCTTCCAGGTGGAAGCCTCCTGCTCGACGCGGCCGTCGGGGAAGAAGGTGGGGGGATTGGTGCGCTGTTCCGCGGCCAGGACGGCGCCGCGCTCATCGAACAGGATGGCCCGGATGCTCGTCGTGCCGGCATCGATGGTCACTATGCCGCGCATGGCACCTCCTCGTTTTCATGCTCCCGACTATCGATCGCAGGATGCTTCGAAGGATAGCGTCTCCATTCGCCGCCTGTCGAGATGCAATTTGGGCAGAAAATGATAAAAATGATCGATTCTTGATTTGCATAATCATGCCGCAGCGATTATCATTCGCCTGTCCGAGCATTTCGGGCGAATGGAAGGGGCTATGGCGTCGGGATCGATCGTCTATGACCGTCAGATGCGCATTCTCGACATTCTCCGGCAGCGGGGCGAGGCCCGGGTCGAGGAGCTCAGCGGGGATCTCGATGTGTCGCAGGTCACCGTCCGCCGCGACCTGGATTTCCTTTTCAAGAAAGGGCTCCTGCTCAGGAAACATGGCGGCGCCGCCCCGCTTTCCTCCCAGGCCGAGATCGTGCCGGAGCGGCGGCTGGCCGACAAGGGCATCACCAACATCGCGGAGAAGAAGAGAATCGCCGAGCGCGCCGCCCAGCTGGTCGGCGACGAGGACATCCTCTTCATGAACTCGGGCTCCACGACGCTGTTTTTCCTTCGAGCCCTGGCGCGCAAGAAACTCAGGATAATCACGAACAACGCGGCCGCGATCGGAGCCGAGCGCGATCCCCTCATCGAGCTCATGATCCTGGGCGGCGAGTACCGGGACCAGTCGCAGTCGCTGGTGGGGGAGTTCGCTCTCAACACCATCAAGGACATCTACAGCAGCAATACGATTCTGGGCACCAATGGGCTGAGTCTCGAGCAGGGGCTCACGACGAGCGTGTACCAGGAGTGCAGCATCAATCAGGCGATGATCCGCAATACGCACGGCAAGGTGATCGTGCTGGCCGACTATTCGAAGATGGGCAAGGTATCCAATTTCGTCTCCTCGCCCCTCTCCTCGGCCCATGTCGTAGTCACCGACGACAAATGCCCCGAGGATTTCAGGCGAGGCCTCGAGGAGCAGGGCATCCACGTGATTATCGCCTGAAATGATCATATAATGATCATTAAAGCATATTTAGAATGTAAGACTATTTAATCAATCATAGTATGAGCGAATTTTCTTGCGTGTTGACCAATCCGGGTATAGGATGCGCTTTATCACGTGTGGCTCAAGCTTCATCCAATTCCTTAGGGGAGGGCAATCGTGGCGAAATCCAAGATTCTCGCGCTGTCTCTCTGCGCCTTGGCGGCTTTTTCGCTGAGCGCGCAATCGAAGACATTCAAAATCGGCTATCTGCCGACCAGCATCGGGCAGCCCAACACCAACGCTTGGCAGGCAGGCATGATGAGGGTCTTCTCGAAGGAGCCCAACGTCAAGCTCGTGGCTCTGGATCCGCAGCTCAGCGCCCAGACCCAGGTCGGCATGATGGACGACCTCATCAGCCAGAGCTGCGACGCGATCGTGCTGCAGCCTGTCGACGCCGCCGCCCTGTCGGGCTCCGTGCGGAGAGCCGAGAGCCAGGGCATCTACGTGGTCACGCTCAACACGGCTACCCTGCAGCCCCATACGGCCAGCGTGCAGATGGCCGACATCGCCGCCGGCTACCTCGTGGGCCAGGAGATGGGCAGGCAGATCCACGGCCGGGGCAACGTGGCCATCATCGAGTCTCCGCCCGGGGCCACGCTCGGCGTCAACCGCGAGAAGGGCTTCCGCGAGGCCATCGCCAAGCTCTACCCGGGCATCACGGTCGTGGGCGCCCAGGTGGCCGAAGGCTGGAAGAAAGAGAACGCCATCACCATCATGAACAGCTTCCTCCAGGCCAATCAGGAACTGGACGGAGTGTTCGCGGTGAACGACAACATGGCCGAGGGCGCCATGATCGCCGCCGAGTCGGCGGGGCGCCTGGCGCAGATCAAGATCTGGGGCGCGAACGGCCAGAAGAGCACCCTGGATCTCATCGAGCAGGGCAAGATAGCCGGCACCGCCTACAACAACTGCTTCGCCCAGGGCGAGCAGGCCGCGAAGATCGTGATGAATAGCCTGGCCAAGGGCCGGCTCGCCTCCATCCCGACCAAGACCGACGTCATCCAGATTCCGCCCTTCGCCGCCATGAAGGGCACCGTTTCCCAGATATCCCAGCAGGATCGCTGGTAAGACGCGATCAGGCCGTCCGATAGCCCGCGACCCGCGGCATCGGACGGCCCGTCTCGGCAATTCCACCTTCGGCCGGAGGCTCCACCATGTCGCTCGCCGCCCTTCGACGCCTGATCCTCATAGGGCTCATGCTCGCCATCGGCGCCGCTCTCGCGATCGCGGACCATGTGTTCTTCACGATGGGCAATCTCATGACCATCCTCCAGCAAGGCTCCCTGACGGGCATCCTCGCCATCGGCTTCACCCTGGTCATGATCACGGCCGGCATCGACATGTCGATCGGCGCGGTCGTCGCCGTGACTTCCATGGTGGCGGTCAACTTCCTCTCCTACACGAAGATTCCCGTGCTCCTGTTCCTGCCCCTCTCGCTCCTCGTGGGCGTCGTCGTGGGCTCGCTCAACGGCTTCTTCATCACGCGTTTCAAGCTGCCCGAGTTCATCGTGACCCTGGCCATGCGGGGAATCCTGAGCGGGCTGGCCCTCATGATCGCGGTGCGCGACTCCACCGGCTTCATCCAGAATGTCTACATCCAGGACCCGACCTATCTCTGGTTCGGCGGACAGGTCGGTCCCGTCTACATAGTGACCATCGCGTTCCTCGTCCTCGCCTTCTTCACCCAGCTCTTCATGAAACGGACCCGCGCGGGCACGAACATCTACGCCACGGGGGCGAACCCCGCCGCCGCGCGGCTCTCGGGCATCAACACGACGAGGACCATAGTCGGCGTGTATATCTTCTCGGGAGTCTGCGCCTCCCTGGCGGCCGTCTTCATCTCCTCGCAGATGATGACCGCGATGCCCGATCTCGGGATCGGCACCGAGATGGACGTCATCGCCGCGGTGGTCATCGGCGGCACGCCCTTCACCGGCGGCGTGGGCGACGTCTGGGGCACGGTCATCGGGGCCATCTTCCTGGCCCTGCTCAAGAACGGCATCACCGTGCTCGGCATCTCTCCCTGGATCCAGCCGATCGTCGTGGGCGGGATCATCGTGCTGACGGTGATAGCCGACGTCTGGTACAAGGACCTCGCCGAGGCCTCGGCCGCGCGCACCGCGCGGCGGGCGCGCGACGCGGCGGCCGACGGCGCCGCGGCGTAGGGGGCGGAGACAGCATGGAAACGAAGACAGCGGCCGGCCGGGTCCTGCTCGACTGCCGCGGAATATCGAAGTCCTACACGGGGCCGCAGGTCCTGGACGAGGTCGACTTCTCCGTCGACCGGGGCGAGATCCACGCGCTCGTGGGCGAGAACGGGGCGGGCAAGTCCACCCTCATCAAGATCGTCACGGGCGTCACCGATCGGGACTCGGGCGAGATAGTGTTCGCCGGCACGGCGATTCCGCGCTCCCACTCGAAGAAGGCGGCCCAGGAGCTGGGCATCGCGGTGATCTACCAGGAACTGAGCCTCATCCCCGGCATGACGGTGGCCCAGAACATCTACCTGACCAAGGAGCCGCGTTTCCGCGCCCTGCGCCTCATCGACATCCGCAGGATGAACGCCGACGCGCAGGCGCTGATCGACCGCTACGGCTTTCCGCTCAAGGCTACCGACCGGATCGACCGCCTGAGCATAGCGCAGCGGCAGACGGTGGAGATCCTCAAGGCCCTGTCGGACCGGGCCTCGCTCATGATCATGGACGAGCCCACGAGCTCGCTCACCTCGGCCGAGGCGACGAGGCTCTTCGACATCATCCGCAAGCTCAAGGCCGAGGGCATCAGCGTCCTGTACATCTCCCACCGCATGGAGGAGGTGTTCGACCTCTCCGACCGCGTCACCGTGCTGCGCGACGGCCGGAAGGTGGCGACCCTCGAGAAGGGAAAGATCAACCCCGCCGAGATCATCCGCCTCATGATCGGCCGCGACTTGAGCGAGAGCGACCGGGGCCACCGCATGACGCGAAAGGCCGGCGAGGTGGTACTGGACGTGCGCTCCCTGTCCTCGCCGGGGCTCTTCCGCGACATTTCCTTCGAGCTTCACCGGGGCGAGATCCTCGGCTTCGGCGGCCTCGTCGGCTCGGGGCGGACCGAGCTGGTGCGCGCGATCTACGGCATCGACGGGTACGACTCGGGAAGCGTCCGGTATCTCGGCAAGGACTACCGCCCCTCGGTGCGGGCAGCCATCGCCGGTGGCATCGGCTTCGTGCCCGAGGAGCGGCGGCTGCAGGGCATCCTGGCCCCGATCTCCGTCGCCCGCAACATCGGGGTGGCGAATCTCGACGTGCTGACCACTGCCGGCATGGTGAGCGGCCGGCGGGAGCTCGAGTTCGCCAAGCGCGGCATCGCGCTCATGAACGTGAAGCCCGACCTGCCCGATATGCCGGTGGGAAGCCTGTCCGGCGGGAACCAGCAGAAGGTCGTGCTCGGCAAGTGGCTCATCCGCGCGCTGAAGCTTCTCATAATAGACGAGCCGACCGTCGGCATCGACATCGGCGCCAAGGAAGAGATCTACGCCCACATCGAGCATCTCGCCGCGCAGGGCGTCGCGGTCATCCTCGTGTCCTCCGACCTTCCCGAGCTGACCCGCCTCGCCGACCGGATCATCGTGCTGCGCAAGGGCCGGATCATCAAGGAGTTCGACGAGGGCGTCGTGAGCGAAGAGGACGTGCTCCTCGCCTCGTCGGGCATAGTCGAAGGAGAGCGCCGATGAACGTCGCCAAGCTCAAGGCGGCCCTGCGGCTGCCCGCCGTCCTGGTCGCGCTGATGGCCGTCCTGACCATCGTGTCGCCGCGCTTCCTCACCATCAGCAATCTCTCGAACGTGCTCTGGTCGGTCTGCGTCATCAGCATTCTCGCCTCGGGCGCGATCTACGCCCCGATCACGGGCGGCATCGATCTTTCGATAGGATCCATTGCGGCCCTCACGGGCATCTTCGCCGACATCCTCATGAACCGCGCGGGCGTCAACTGGCTGCTCGCGATAGCCGCCACCATCGCGCTCGGCGCCTTCATCGGGCTGTTCAACGGCTTCATCACGACCAGGTTCAAGGTCAACGCCTTCATCGTGACCATGGCGGCCAAGACCTACCTCTACGGCATCGCGATGGTGATCTCGCAGGGGGGGATGAAGTCGATCCTGAAGCCGGCGCAGTTCCTCGCGATCGGCGGGGGGCGGAGCTTCGGCCTGCCGAACCCGATCTACATCATGCTGGCCCTCATCGTCATAAGCCACATCCTGCTCACCCGCAGCTCCTTCGGGCGGCGGGCCATAGCGGTCGGCGCGAACGAGGTGGCGGCCAGGCTCTCGGGCGTCGATCCGGACCGGACGCGCATGGCCGCCTACTCGGTCTCCGGCGCGACCGCGGCGGTCGGCGGCATCGTCCTCGCCTCGCTCACCCAGCAGTCCTTCGCGGGGGCCGCCTCGGGCATAGAGCTCGACGTGCTCACGGCCCTCGTGGTCGGCGGCACGAGCCTTCTGGGCGGCTCGGGCTCGGTCGCCGGGGCCTTCATCGGAGCCGTCATGGTGGCCTTCATCGGGAACGGCCTCAATCTGCTCAACGTCCCGGCGCCGTATCATCCTACGGCCACGGGCATCGTCATACTGCTCGCGCTCATCTTCAACATGGGCATCGCGCCGCGCAGGCGCGGCGCCGCGGGCGGCAAACACCTCAGGAGGACCTCATGAACCGACCGCTTTTGCAAGTCGCCCTCGACCATACCGACCTGGGCTCGGCCCTGGCCGCCGCGCGGATCCTGGCGCCGCAGGTCGACGTGCTGGAGGCGGGCACCATCCTCTGCTTCGCCGAGGGCGCGCGCGCCGTCGCCGAGCTAAGGGCCGCCCACCCCGACCACATCCTGCTCGCCGACCTCAAGGCCGCCGACGCCGGCTCCGTGCTCGCCGACCTGGTGTTCTCGCGCGGCGCCACCTGGATGACGGTCATCTGCGCCGCTCCCCTGCCCACCATGAAGGCCGCGCTGGACGTGGCGCGCAGGCACGGCGGCGACATCCAGGTGGAGCTCTACGGCGACTGGACCTTCGACCAGGCCCGCGCCTGGGCGACCCTCGGGCTCAAGCAGGTCGTGTTCCACCGGGGCCGCGACGCCCAGGCCGCGGGCAAGACCTGGGACGAGGCCGACATAGCCGCGATCCGGAAGCTGGCCGACATGGGCCTCGAGGTCTCGGTCACCGGCGGCCTGGAGCCGGAAGACGTTGCGCGATTCCGCGGCATACCGGTCAAGTGCTTCATCTCCGGCCGATCGCTCTACGGAGCGGCCGATCCGGTCGCGGCCGCCCGGGCCTTCCGCGCGGCCATCGAGCGCGAGTGGAAGT
>Ga0307376_10001034_pt1 | contig 31728 bp, 21 predicted proteins | sample TR2MG_FD_202536 | JGI IMG/M metagenome (GOLD analysis project Ga0307376, IMG submission 202536) | Soil microbial communities from Risofladan, Vaasa, Finland - TR-2 | ecosystem: Environmental > Terrestrial > Soil > Coastal area > Acid sulfate soil | place: Finland: Risofladan, Vaasa | collected...
CGCCCAGCTCGAGCCCGGCGAGGCGAGCGCGGTCCGAGCTGCGCCTGCGCTCTTCGACGCGCAATTTCCAGAGGCAGGCCTCGAAGTCCGCGGCGCGGAAGGCCGGGGCGGCGAAGCTGCGGCCGAGCAGGTCGAGTATCGGGAAGAGCGAGCCTTCGGGACAGGAGAGCTGGAGGGCGGGGCCCGAGCCTCGGTCGAGGACGAGGGAGAGTTCGGCGGAGCCCGCCCGGAGCGCCCGGTCGATCTCGCCGTCGGCCATGTCGGCGCCGCCCTTCGCGGCCAGATAGAGGGCGAGGGCGCCCAGACCCGCGTTCCTGTCGTCGGGGACGAAACGCCTGGAGTCGAGGGCTATCCGTACCAGGACCATCGCCGAGGGCCGCCGCAGGACCACGAGTTCGGCACCGTCGGGAAGCCGGCTCTGCGAGAGCGAAGCGAGGCGCTCGTCTGCGCCTCGGGGCCAGAGCCGCTCGGCGCCGCGAGGCGGCGCGATCTCCGGCTGCGCCGTGGGCCGGTAGGGCTCGGCGACCCGCGAAGGCGCGGGTGCGGGCGCGGGTGCGGGCTGAGCGCTCGCCCGAGAAGTTTTCCCGGAAGCGGCGGAGGAGGTATCGGCGACCGCAGGCGGAACCTTCGCCGGTGAAAGCGCCTTCGCCTGGGGAGAGGCCCCGGGCCGAGGCGCCGCAGCGGTTTCCGAAGCGGCGGCGACGCGCGGCGGGACCGGGCCGTCGTCCTTCGCGAGGGGCGTGGCGGCGCGCGGCGCGCCCGCGCAGGCGGCCGCCAGGACTCCGGCGGCGGCGATCAGGGCCGCGGCCGCGGCGCGCGCCGCAGTGCCGCGCCGCTCGCCGCGGCGAGGCCTCAGCGCTGCCACCAGAATGCGTTGTCGGGCCGCACGACTTCGAAGCCCTGGTTTTCCATGACGCGGCGCTCGCGCTCGAAGTCGCCGGGATTCATCCTGACCGACACCACTTCGAGGTTCCGCATTATGTAGGTCTCGAGGAAGTCGCTCACCTCGGCCGGGCCGGTCTTGGCGATCCGGTCGGGATAGCCGAGGAAGTAGTCGACCGAGGCCGCCGCCCACCAGAAGGAGAGGGCGCCGATCATGCCGTCGGGCGTCGAAATCTCCGCCGTCCGCTTCCGCAGGAGCCGGCTCCTGGCGGCGTCGTAGTCCTCGGCCGAGAAGTACGAAGGGTCGACCTTCATGGAGGTGATTTCGTAGCCGCGGGCCCTCTCCTTGAAGCTGTGCACGAGGTCGGCGGAGCTGCGGCGCCCGGGGTCGGGCGAGAAGGCGGCGCCGTACGAGATCCACCCCGCGTCGCGTTGGCTGACATAGAAGGCCGTGATCGAATCGGCGCCCTGCAGGCCGCTCACGTGCTTGAGCATCGACGTCTTGAAGCGGCCGTCGGCCGGGGCCACGAGCGAGCTCCACAGGTCGGCGGCGTAGGTGGAATCGGGATCGTAGGCGAGATCGGGCCCGCGGTACCGGGCTTCCACCGTCGCCGAGCCTTCGGGCATGGAGGGGTCGGGATAGACGAGCCAGGTGGGATGCCAGATTCCCGGCTTCGGATTGGGGGGCAGGCTCTTCTTCCACGGGTCGGGCGCGCTCGGCCAGGCGCCGAAATACTTCTCGACCGAGGCCCGCACGGCCTCGGGATCGACGTCGCCGCCCACGAAGATCGCCGCGTTGCCCGGCACGAACCAGGTCTTCCGCAAGGCCTCGAGCGAATGGAGGTCGAGCGGTTTCAGCGCGGCCTCGCTGCCCACCACGTCGCGGCGCCACGGATATTTCCCGAACAGCCTCCGCGTGAAGGCCGCTTCGTAGACCGCGGCCGGGTCCCGGACCTGGGCCGCGGCCTCGGCCAGGCACTCGCTCTTGGCCGCGTCGAAGGCGGCCGCCTGGAGCGGGGGCGACTCGGCCATGCGCGCCCAGAACGCGAGGCCCGCGTCGGTCTTGGCCGAAGGCAGGGTGAACCAGTAGCTCACCCGCTCGGCCGTGGTCCCCCCGTCGATGGACGAGACGCCGAGATCGGCCAACGCGGCCCTGATCTCGGCCGAGCCGGGATGGGCGACCTCGCCCTGGAACAGCGTGCGTTCGTAGAGGCGGAAGATGCCCGCGTCATCCGCCGTCTGGGCTATCGCCCCGGCGCGGAACTCCAGCTGGACGCGCGCGAGCGGAAGGGAAGCGTCGCGGTACACGAAGAGCTCGAGCCCGTTGGCGAGCTTGTAGCGGAACAGGTTCTGCTGCGAGGTTGGTTCGGCGGCGAGGGTGAATCCCGCTGCCAAGATGCAGAGCGCGACGAGCAGCATCCGTTTCATGGATGGAAGCCTCCTATCCGATGCGGCGAGCCGACGGATCGTCGCCTATGCGCGGGCGCACGGAACGATTCGCGCGCCCTTTGAATCGGCGCCATACTAGCCCGCGCCCAAAATCGTTGTCAAGGAAAGCTCCGCTTCGCGTTTCGGCGCGTCCTTGTCCAAGGCGGCGCCGGCGTGGTATCTTGGTCGTACACCATGCCTTCCAGCCCTTTCGAGCGCCTCACGATAATGGCGCCGTTCGCCAGGCGCGGCGGTTCCGGCCTCGGCTGGGCATACCTGGACTCCCTGCAGGCCCGCGCCCTCGCCGCGTCGCTCTCCTCGGTCCCGATGGCCGCGGCGCTTCCCCCTCCCTTGGCTCCCTTTCCGGCCCCGGCTCGGAAGCGATGGACTCTCGGCCGCGCGCTCAAGTACCTGGCCCTCGCGCTCCTGACCCTGCAGCTCTGCTACATGGCCGCCACGAGCCTCCTCATCGCGTCCTACCGCTTCGTCAATCCTTCCGCCACCGTGCTCATGGCCTTCCGCGCCTGGGACTACAAATGGAAAATAGCGAGGCCTCGTCCTCTGGCGCTGCGCCGGGTGCCCTTCTACATCCGCTCCATGCTCGTGGCCATCGAGGACGACAACTTCTACCACCACGGTCCCATCAGCATCGCGGCCTTCAGGCGGGCCGAGGAGATCAACGCGCGGATCGGCCGGACGCTCTACGGCGGCAGCACGCTCACCATGCAGGTGGCGCGCACGCTCTTCCTCGTGCCGGTCAAGAGCTACCTGCGCAAGTACCTCGAAGTCGTCGCCGCCTACGAACTCGAGTTCTTCCTCACGAAGAACAGGATCCTCGAACTCTATTTCGGCTACGCGGAATGGGGGAAGGGCATTTTCGGCATCGAGGAGGCCGCCCGGCACTGGTACGGACGCGGCGTCGCTTCGCTCTCGCGCGACGAGGCCGCGCGGCTCATCGCCATCCTCTCCTCGCCGATACGTTTCGGTCCCTACACCCTGCAGCACAGCGGCATCCTCAGCGAGCGCTACGACTATCTGGATCGGCACTACGTGAATCCACCTTCGCCAAGCGAGCTTGGCGCGCCGGGCGGACTCGCCGCGGCTCCTGCGGCCGGAGGAACTGCCGCCGCAGGAGCGACTGCCGCCGCCGGAGCCCTCGCCGCCGGCCAGCAGCCGGCCGCACCCGGACTTGCCGCGGCCGCTCCTGGCGCGGGCCAGCCGGGCGCGGCCGCGCAGGCCGACGCCGCGGGCGCTCCGGGCGCCGCGTCCCCGAGCGGAACCGCGGCCCGGCCTGGCGCCGCACCGACGCCCGCCGGAGCCGCCGCGCCCGCCCAGACCGCCGCCGCCGGCCTCGCGCCGAGCCCCGACCTCGCGGCCGCCGGCGCCGCGAGCGGCACGGGCGGCGATCTGCCCCCGCCCTCGGTGGAGCCGAGCCTCGACCCCGTGCAGTGAACGAAGGCTTCGATCCAGCCGCTTTTATCCCAACGGACCGCGGTCGCGCGCGCGGGCGAGCGCGCGCGTCAGCTCGCGGTCGAAGGCGTCGGCGAATTTCTTCAGCTCGGCGGCGCCCCAGGTCCTGCGCCGGCTCAGCTCGGGGACCAGTCCCGCGGCCCTGAGCTCCGCGGCGCGGTCGCGCAGCGAACGCCGTTCTCTCGCGTTTTCGGCCGTGAAGACGTCGCCCCGATCGTTGAGGACGACGAGTCCCTTGCCGGCCAGGCGTTCGGCGAGGACGAGATCCCGCGTGACCGCGAGGTCGCCCGGCTCGCAGGCCTCGGCGATGCGGTCGTCGGCGGCGTCCCTTCCGGGCTCGACCACGATCTTCTCGATGCCCTCGGGCAGGGAGAGGGGGCGCGCCGAGACGAAGACGATCCGCCATCGCGGTCCGCTCGGGGACGAGGCGCGCCGGCACAGAAGCCCGCGCAGCTCGGCCTGCAGGCTGTCGCCGTCGGCCCAGACGGTCACGTCGCGGTTCCGCCCCGGTCTTCGGGGAGCCAGGCCTTGTAGAGCACCGCCTGATCGGCTCCGCCGCTCTTCTCGCCCGTCAGGCGATACGTCCCCGCGGCCGCCTCGACGAATACCGACTCGCCGCGGCGCAGCTCCAGCGTCTCCTCTCCCGGGCATTCGAGGCGGAAGGCGCCTTCGGTGCACAGGAGTATGGCGGGACCCGAGTCCGAGCGCTCGTGCCGCCGGCCCTCCGAAAGCGAGATGCGCGAGAGCCGGAAATCGGGGGCCGGGGCCGGGAAGCGCTCCTCGCCGGAGCCGGCCGGCTCGGAGTGCAGCACCGCGAGGCGCTCGGGGTTGAAGCTCAGCACCGAGATGAGCTCGGGCAGATCGACGTGCTTCCGCGTGAGCGCGCCGCGGATGACATTGTCGGAGTTGGCCATGATCTCGAGGCAGGTGCCCGAGAGATGGGCATGCAGCTCGCCGGGGGCCACGAAGACGGCCTCGCCGGGCTGCAGCCTCACCAGGTTGAGGATGAGGGGGGTCAGGGCCCCGATGTCGCCGGGAAAGCTGTCCATGATGCGCGGCACCCAGCGGTAGCTCTCCTCCTCGCCGCCGGGGACCTCTCCCCGGTCGAGCAGCTCCTCGATGCGCCGCCGGGCCGACTCGAGCATGAGCTTTCTCGCGCGCTCCTCCATCGAGATGAGGCTGTAGAAGAACACCGAGAGCTCCACCCTGCCCGGATTGGACTCGAGGCGCTCGAGCTGGCGGCCGAGGAGCTCGGGGACCGCGAGCCGCAGGTTGCGCGCGATCTCGCTCGCGGGACGGAAGCCGCACAGCAGTTCGAAGGGAGTGAGGGCGACCGCCATCTCGGGCTTGTGGTTGGGATCGCGGTAGCTGCGCTCGCTCGCCTCCAGCGGGATGCCTTCGAGGTTTTCGCGCTCGAAGCCGCGCTCGGCCTTGAGCTTGCCCGGATGGGCCTGGATCGACAGCGGCGTGCCGGCCGACAGCACCTTGAAGAGAAAGGGCAGGGCGGGCCCGAATCGCCGCAGGGCGGACGCTCCGAGCGCGGCGGCGGGGTCGGCGGCGATGAGCTCGCCCAGGCTCCTCGGTCCCGAAGGATCGAGGGCCAGGGAGGGCGCCTTGGGGTGGGCTCCCATCCAGATTTCCGCCAGAGGGCCTCCTCCCGGATTGGGGATGCCCAGCACCTGCGTGATTCCGTCGACGCTCCCCCAGGCGTAGCGCTGGACGGGGTTCTCCAATCGGTGGATGCGCATGGAGGCGAGTCTACACGGATTAACGAGCCTGGGCAATCCGCGCTATAGTGGGGCCCATCATGGCTTTCGACCGCCCGGGCGGGCTTTTCATCGCGTTGTTGCTGACCACCGTCCTTTCCGGCGCCGCGCTCGCCCAGTCCATCTACCCGAAGATCCACGCCCTGCGTTCCGACGACGTCGTCTACGAGCAGCTTTCGGAGTCCATCCAGAACTTCTACACCAACTTCTACAGCGAAGAGTCCTCGGGCGGCCCTATGCCCGAACTCTCGATCTACAGCTACACGACGCCGGAGGAGACCGACTTCTTCTCTCTCGCCGCCGCCCTCTCCCTCCCCTACGACAGCCTGGCCACCCTCAATCGCCTCCAGGACGCGGCCGCGATCCCCAAGGGCAGGACCCTCCTCGTCCCCTCGATCCCGGGGATCTTCGTGAGCCTCAAGCCGGAGAACGACCTCGAATACCTCGTGAAGTCCCTGCGCGTCGAGGATACCGGCCCCCACTACCGCGTCCGCGTCGTGCGGGACGGCCGGGCCGAGGACTTCATGTTCTTTCCGGGCTCCTCCTTCCTGGCTTCGGAGCGGTCCTTCTTCCTCGTCGCGGGCTTCCGCTTCCCCCTGCCCAAGGGCGTCATCAGCTCGGGCTTCGGCCTCAGGACCGACCCCTTCAACAGCCACAAGGTGCAGTTCCATCCCGGCATCGACATAGCCGCGCCCGCGGGCACGCCCATCTTCGCCGCCCGGGGCGGCCGCGTCATAGCGGCGGAGCGGAGTCCCATCTACGGCAACTACGTCCTCGTGCTGCACGACAACGGCTGGGAGAGCCTCTACGGCCACATGTCCAAGATCCTCGTCCGCTACGGGCAGGCCGTCAGGACGGGCGACACGCTCGGGCTGGTGGGCTCCACGGGCATCTCGACGGGCCCGCACCTGCACTTCGAGATCCGCAAGCGCGGCGTGGCGGAGAATCCCCTCGACCTCCTGGGATCCGAGAATTGAGCGGCGCGATTTCCGCCTCCAGAGGCAAGCCGGCGGCGGGACCCGCGTACAGCGATCCCTCCTTCGAGGCTCTCGAGCGGCGCCTGGCCCGGCTCGTCGAGGGCGGCGCGGACTTCGAGGCGCGCTCCGCGTTCATCACGTCGATCTTCGTCGAGCGCAACAGGAAAATCCGCAACCTCGACTTCAAGGCCCTCAATCCCTCGACCATCGCCGAGGACTACCTCCTGCCGAGGAAGGACCTGTACAACTTCGCGCTCTGCAACTGGGTGAAGCACATCTTCCTGCCCTCGCTCAAGCCCAGGCTCGTCGAGAACCTCCTGCTTTTCGGACTGGGGAGGATCTTCTCCTCGTACAACGACACGGGGGTCCAGCACTCCACCGACGCCGATCTCAACATCGTCGTCCGCGACACCGTGAGCGCCCAGGACCGGCGCCGGATCGAGCTCGAGCTCGCGGAGCTGAAGCGGATTTTCCTCGACCGCTTCCAGGTGAGCCTGGAGATAAATCCGCACTTCACCCTCCTGCGCGAGAAAGAGGTCGTGGGCCGGCTCACCCACGAGGACGAGAAGGTGCGCAAGGACAGCCGGCTCTTCTACAAGAGCAACCTGAAAAGCATCCGCGTCATCAAGGACGAGGAATCGATCCGCGCGAGCATCTTCTCCAGGGTCGGCGACCTGCCGGACAGCCTCCTGTTCGAGAATTTCCTCGGGCTCGGCAGTCCCAAGCCGACCTTCGTCAAGCTTCACGCCGGCCTCGAGCTCCTGCCCATCCTGGTCGACGGAGGCTGCGACAAGGTCGAGGTGCGGGCCCTCGTCGGCTCGCGCGCCTTCCGCGCGGCCAACAAGCTGGCCTTCCCGCCCAAGCTGCTCATATCACCGCCCGACTGGGTCTTCTCGATGAAGTACTACGTCAACAGGGTCTACGACTACGTCAGCGCCATGCGCAATTTCGGCCACGACCCGGCCGACATAGGTTTCGACGCTCCTTCGGCCGAGCTCGGGATGGACCCCGACTACCGCTTCCTCGCCAGCGCCCACCGCCTCATGCTCTATCTGCAGGAGCTGATCCATCTCGGCGGCCGCAGCTACGGCGCGGAAAGCGACGCCTCGTACATCTCGAGGGCGCGGTTCCAGGACTTCATGGAGCTCGACGGGGAGAAGTTCCGGCGCGATTTCGACACGATGGTCTCGGGCGGCGAGCTCCTCGTCCAGAGCGACCGGCTGCGCTACGCCGCGCTCAAGCGGAGGATCCGCGAAAAATCGAAGGACAGGTACCTCGTGGGAAAGCTCTCCGAGCGCGGCCGCCTGCCCCCCGATTTCCGCTACGAGCTCATTTTCAGGGACAAGCACTCCTACAAGATACGCGTGCCCTTCGCCTGGGCCGATCTCGGCTACTTCGTCTTCGACAGCATCGCCGCGAGGATGGAGCGGATCGTCTTCGGGCGTCTCCTGCCCTCGCTCGGGCGCTTCGGCATGAGCGGGGAGGAAAGGGAGAGCTACGAGCGGATCCTCGGTCGGCCCCCGGGAGGCGGGTAGCGTCCCGTCGACCGAGCTTGACAGAAGCGTCGCGGGGCACGAGACTTTCGGAAAAGCGATTACGAAACAGGAAGCCCTATGCGATCACTGCGAACCCGCATGCTGTTCGAAGTCCTCACGTCGATGACCCTGCTGTTCCTCGTCGCCTTCACCCTCATCGGCTACCTCGTCACCAAGACCCTGACGGTCGACGGCCACGCCGAGGCGGTGAGTCTGGCCCAGCTCGACGCCCAGACCGTCGATCGCTTCCTCTCCACCGCCGCCGACACGGCGCAGTGCATGGGCAGCGCCATAGAGGCGCTCAAGGCCGAGGGTATGACGAACCGGAAAGTCCTGCTCCGCCTGGTCCGCGTCAATCTCGAGGCGCATCCGGGCTTCCTCGCGACCTGGGCCATCTTCGAGCCGAACGCCTGGGATAAAGGCACGGGCCGGGGCGAGCAGTTCGTGCCCTACGCCTGGCGCAAGGACGGCAAGATCGGCAGCTCGGACAGCGACAGCGCCGAGGACTATGCGGGCGAGGTCGCCAAGGACTACTACGCCCTGCCCAAGAGCTCGGGCGCGACGGTCCTCCTCGAACCCTACCGGGACCAGACCGAGACCGGAACCTACGTGCTGGAAACCTCGATCTGCGTGCCCCTGCACGACGCCAAGGGGAATTTCCTGGGAGTCTGCGGCGTCGACCTCTCGCTCGACGGCCTTTCGGACATGGTGGGCAGGCTTTCGCTCTTCAAGTCGGGGTCCTTCATGATCGTCTCGCCGGGGGGCGAGATCGTCGCCTACCGCGACACGAGCAAGCTCATGACCAAGCTCTCCGATTTCGCCACGGCGGATCTCTCCGCCGCGGTGACCCGGACCGTCGAGTCGTCCCGCGGCGCCACGGTCGAGGGGAAGGTCTTCCACGCCGTCGAGCCCATCGTCGTCTCGGGCATCGACCGTCCCTGGGCCCTCGTGGCCTCCGTGCCCTCCGACGAGGTCCAGGCGGACGCGCGCCGCATCGTCCTTTTCATCGTGGGCGTGTGCCTCCTCACCCTCCTCGTCGTGACCCTCGTGATCGTCGCCTTCTCCGCGAGGCTCACGGCCCCCCTGAAGGCCATCTCGGGCTCCTTCGCCGTCCTCGCCTCGGGCGACCTCACCGGCAAGATCGAGGTGGGCACGCGCGACGAGATCGGCGAGCTCGCCACGAGCTACAATTCGCTCACCTCGAACCTCTCGGCCCTCTTCGGCAAGATCAAGTCGGCCACGAAGCAGCTTTCGGGGGTCGGCTCCGAGCTCCGGGAGAGCATGGCGCGGGCCTCCCGGAACATCGCGGAGATGAACGAGAGCATAGCCCTCGTCCGCGATCGGACGCGCGAGGAGGCCGAGAGCGTGGGCCGGACGACGGGGTCCATCGGCGAGATTCTCAAGACCATCGAGACCCTCCGGGAGATGATCGAGCGGCAATCCTCCGCCGTCGTCGAATCCTCGGCCGCCGTCGAGCAGATGGTCATGAACATCCGATCGATCGACAGGAACATGACGAGCCTGGGCGAGGGCTTCGGCGCCGTGCTCGAGGCCTCGCACGAGGGGCTGAAGCGGATCTCGGAGGCCAAGGACCGGGCCGGCTCGGTGGCCGAGCGATCCGAGTCGCTGCAGGACACCAACAAGATCATAGCGTCCATAGCCGCCCGGACGAACCTCCTGTCCATGAACGCGGCCATCGAGGCGGCGCACGCGGGGGAGGCGGGCCGGGGCTTCGCCGTGGTCGCCGACGAGATCCGCAAGCTCGCCGAGAACGCGGCCGGCGGCGCCAAGGATACGGGCAGGGAACTCTCGACGCTGCGCGGCACGATAGCCGACGTGGTGGCCTCGACCGACAACGCCGAGGCGGCCTTCCAGAAGATCCTCTCCTCGGTCGACCAGGTCTCGGGCCTCGTGGACGCGGTGAAATCGGCCATGAACGAGCAGAGCGCCGGCGGCGCCCAGGTGCTCGAGGCCATCGGCCAGATCAACGGCATCACCCAGGGCGTCCGCACCGAGGCCGACGACATGCTCCGCGGCAACCGCGCCATCGGCGAGGAGCTCGCGCGCCTGACCGAAGCCTCGGCCGCCGTGGGCCTGAGCCTGGACAGCATCTCCGAAGCCGCCTCCACCATCGGCGCGAGCGCCTCGCGCGTCGACGAACTCTCGCGGAAGAACGAGGAGAGCATCCGCCTGGTGGAGTCCGAGGCCGCGAACTTCAAGACCTGAGCGCTCCCCGCCCCTTTAAGTCCGGCTTCGGCCTTCTCCGCCGGACGGCGCCCGCTCCCTCCGGGCGGGCGGCCTTGAGCCTCCTGCGCGGCCCTGACCGTGCGGGAACCGCCGCGCTTCCCTCGCCGATTCTTAGAACGGCATTAATTCGCGGCCTGCCGACCGATTTCCATGAGCCGGGCTGTATCGGAGCCCGCTCATCCGTGTTTTGCCATGATGGGCAGTGAACCTCGATTAGCGTGTCGAGGGCGGCGGAGGCATAACGTTGCCCAAAGCGAAGCCTTCGCTACGAGCTCGGCTCGCGAGCGGGCGCTCGCTGGCCGATCGAGGCGGACGGTCGCTCGTCTCTCGAAGTCGTTTCGATACTAGGAGTGAAGCATGGTTAGATCGAGCAGAAAGGTCATCCTCGTCGTTGCCGCGGCCTGCATCCTGGCGGCCTGCCAGACGGCGAAGCCGCTGCCGGGCGGCTCCAGCGCCTCGGCGGGCGCCTCCGCCGCGGCTCCCGCCGCCGCCGAGAAACCCGCCTCCTCCGCGGCGGCAGCCGCCTCGTCGCCGGCGGCGGCCGGGCAGAGCTTCATCGAGACGGAGGCGAGGGGATTCTCTCCCAGCTCCGTAACCGGGAGGACCACGATAGACTTCTCGCTCTCCTTCGCGAACTCGGCGGCGGTCAAGTCCTGGAAGGTGGCGATCGCCGACGCCAAGGGCGTGAAGAAGAGCTACTCCGGTACGGGAGCCAAGCTTCCGAGCGACCTGTCCTGGGACGGCAAGGACGATGCCGGGCAGCTCGCCCCCGGAGGCAGGTACACCGCGAGGCTCGACGTCGATTACGGCGGGGCCTTCCAGGCCGCCTCGGCGGAGAGCGCGAGCTTCATCCTCGACACGGTCGCGCCGAGCGGCTCTCTGAAGATATCGCCGGCCTTTTTCGCCCCCGAGAAGCCCTCGGATAGGGTGACCATCGAGATCGACGCCACTCCCGGCCTCGCCGCCATCGAGAGCTGGTCCATGGACATCTACGACCCGGGCCAGAACCTCTTCAAGACCTTCCACGACGCGTGGGGGCAGGACCACACAGTGTCCTGGGACGGCAAGGGCTCGGACGGCAGCATGGTCCTCTCGGCCCAGGACTACCCCGTGGTCGTCAAGCTCCAGGACGAGTTCGGCAACGTCGGCGTCGTCAAGGCGGCCGTCTCGACCGACATCATCGTCGAGAAGGTAGCCGACGGTTTCATGATCCCCGACTCTCGGCTGTACTTCAAGGCCTTCACCGCGGACTACCGCGACGTCCCGCCGGCGCTCGCCAAGCAGAACATGACCCGCCTCGACATGCTGGCCGCGGCCCTGAAGAAGTTCCCCGGCGATAGGTTCGAGATCATCGGCCACGCCGTCATGATCCACTGGGACAACCCGGCCCTCGGCAAGCTGGAGGAGGAGTACGTGCTGCTGCCCCTGTCCAAGGCCCGCGCCGAGGCGATCAAGCAGGCCCTGATCGATCGCGGACTGGACGCGGCGAAGATCGAAACCCAGGGTGTCGGCGCGACGGACCAGCTAGTCCCGGACAGCGACCTGAAGGATCGCTGGAAGAACCGGAGGACGGAGATCTTCATCCAGAAGTGAGCTCAGGTCGCGGGCGCCGCTTCGACGCCCGCGACGCCTGCCTAGGAGCGCCCGGCCTCGGCTCCTGCCGGGCCGCGTCGGCGGGACCGCTTCGGCTTAGTCGATCCTGCCGGACCGCTTGGGCCGGGTTGCCTAGGCCGAAGCCCTCGAGCCCCTCACCAATCGAACAGGAACTTCGCCACTTCCTTCTCGATGGTCTTCAGGTTCTCGGCCACGAGGCGGCACTCGGGCAGGCTCTGCACGAAGAGGTTGCCGTAGCGCTTGGTCACGAGCCGCGAGTCGAGGACGACGACGGCGCCGCGGTCGTTCGAGTGGCGGATGAGGCGGCCGAAGCCTTGCTTCAGGCGGATGACGGCCTCGGGCAGGGATATCTCCATGAAGGCGTTGCCGCCGCGCTTCTCGACCGCCTCGCTGCGGGCCATCTGCACGGGGTCGGTGGGCACCTGGAAGGGGAGCTTGCAGATCACGACGAGCTGGAGGGTCTCGCCGGGGGCGTCGACTCCCTCCCAGAAGGAGGCGGTCGCGAAAAGCACCGACGAGAGGTCCAGCTTGAAGGTGTCGAGGAGCTTGGAGCGCTCGGCCTCGCCCTGCTTGAGCACGGTGATGCCGAGCTCGGCCATGCGCGGGCGGGCGGCCTCGCAGGCGCTCTTCATGGCCTCGTAGGAGGTGAAGAGCACGAGGGCGTGGCCGCGCGAGGCTTCGAGCAGGCGCGGCACGGCGCGGTCGATGTACTCGCGGTAGGCGGGAGACTCGGGCGAGGGGGCCCCGGTGTCGACGGAGAGCAGGGCGTTCGTCCGGAAGGGGAAGGGGGAGGGGTAGACGGCCGTCTCGACCGGCACCGCCGAATGCAGGAGGCCCACCCGGCCTTTCCAGAAGTCGAAGGACTCGCCGACCGAGAGGGTGGCCGAGGCGCAGACCACCGAGCGGAACTTGGAGAAGACGGCCTCGTCCATCATGCCGGTGATATCGAGCGGCGTCTCGATGTAGCGCAGGTAGGTCTCGCCCTGGCTCGTCTTGTTCTTCTCGATCCAGAAGACGGTCTCGGGGCTCTCGCCGAAATCCTTGAAGGCGGCGCAGAAGGAGGCGGCGTCGCCGAGTCCGCGTAGAAAAGTCTTGGCCTCGTAGACCGCGCGCTCCTGGGCGAGCTCCTCGGGGGCCTCGTCGAGGGCGTCGCGCAGGATCTCGGCGCAGGCGAGGAAGCGGCGCTCCAGCTCCGCCATGGGCTTCAGGACCGACTCCTCCAGGGAGGATGTGCGCTCGAGGAGGCGATAGCTCCGCTCCTTTTCGGCGAAGAGCAGGGCGGCCCTCGCGTCGAGCTTGTCCATGGCCTCGCGGGCGGCGGCCACCGCCTTCGGCAGGGCGTCGAGCGCGGCCTGCGGAAAGCCGCGCAGGTCGAGGAGCCTGGGCATGATGCCGAAGCTGCGGTTCCCCCGCTTCCGGCCCAGGCGCGAGAGGCGCTTGTTGACCGAGAAGCGCGTGAGCTCCTCCGAGAAGAAGCTCGTGGCGCTCGACTCGATCGCGTGCGCCTCGTCGAGGATGAGGACGCGGAAGGAGGGGAGGACCACGGTGTTCTCGTAGCCCGCTCCGTTCGAGCGCGCCGCCAGATCGGAGAAGAGGATGTGGTGGTTGGCCACGATCACCTGGGCGTCGGCCGCCTCGCGCCTGACGCGGAGCACGAAGCAGCCCTCGCGCTCGGAGCAGCGCAGCCCCAGGCAGGCGTCCGACTCCGAGCAGACCCGCGACCAGACCGCTTCTTCCGGCCAGAAGGAGAGATCGGCCCGGTCGCCGGTGGCGCTGGTCTCGGCCCAGGCGGCTATGCGGCGCAGGGGATGCTCCTCGCCGGCGAAGAGGCCCTCCTCGTCGAGGGCCTCGCGGAGCCTGGTGCGGCAGAGGTAGTTGCCCCTGCCCTTGACGAGGACGGCCTTGGTCTTCTTGCGGAAGAGCTTCTGGACCACGGGGATGTCCTTGTCGACGAGCTGGCGCTGGAGGTTGATCGTCGCCGTGGACACGACGACGCGCTCCTCGTTCCTGATCGCCCAGGCGAAGGCGGGGACGAGATAGGCGAAAGACTTGCCGACTCCCGTGCCCGCCTCGGCGACGAGCACCTGCCCCACGTTGAGCGAGCTCGTCACGTCGCGGGCCAGGCGCACCTGGCTGCGCCTCGGCTCGTAGTTGGGAATGAGGGTGGAGAGCTTGCCGCCCTCCTCGAGCACGCCGGCGATCTCGTCCTCGTCGAGCTCGACGTAGGCCCGCCGGCGCGCGGGCTCGGCGACGATATGGACGCGCTTGACGGCGTTGTCGACGATGTAGGAGCCCACGCCGGCGGAGCCCGCCTCGGCGGCCACGTCGACGTCGGCCTCGCTCGGCCGGAGGCTGCCGGAGGGGTGGTTGTGGATGATGACGTCGCCGCGCTCGAGGAAGGCGGCCAGGGCCGGCACGGCGCTCTTCGAGCCGCGGGCCACGACCATGAGCTCGGCGATCCTGCCGTCCTGGTCGAGCCTGCCCGCGGCGAACACCTCGTTGCCTCCGGCCTCGGCTATCTCCTCGCGCAGGCGGTCGGCCGCCTCGCTCGTGAATCGGTCTGCGGCTTCGGTCACGTCATCTCCGCGGGCGCGCTCACGCCTCGGGGGGCGTCTCCTCCACCCGGAACTTCGCGATGAGCTCGCCCAGGTGCCGCACCGACTCGGAGTTGCGGCTTCCGGCCTCGGAGATGTCCTGGGCGGCCTTGTAGATCTCGGTGATGCCCAGGGTCACTTCCTCCATGCCGTTCTTGGTGTCGAGCGAGATGCCGGAGACCCGCTCCATCGCCTCGCTGATCGAGCCCACCCGCGCGCTCATGTCGCGGGAGGAGCCGCGGACCTCCTCGGTCGTGGCGACGAGCGAGCCGAGGGCTTCGAGGATCTGCTGCGCGCCCACCGAAAGCTCGCTCGTCGCGTTCTTCATCTCGGACATCGAGGAGGCGACGCCCTTGATCTGCTCGACGATGCGGCTGAACACCGCTCCGGTCTTGGAGGTGCTGGCCTCGGAGACCTTGATGAATTCGGTGACCTCGCCGAGCGACTCGGTGACGGCCTTCGCGCTCTCCGAGCTGGACTCGGCGAGGTTGCGGATCTCGTCGGCCACGACGGCGAAGCCCTTGCCGAAGTCGCCCGCGTGGGCGGCCTCGATCGCGGCGTTCATGGCGAGGAGGTTGGTGCGGTCGGCGATGTCCTGGATGATCTGGATCATCTCCATGATGACGCTCGCCGAGTCGGCCACCTTCTTGATGCCGCGCTCGGTCTCCTCCATCTCGGCCTGGCCGTCCTGGGCGGTCGACTCGAGCTCGTCGGCTATCCTGAGCTTCTCCTCGGCGGCCTGGGCGATGTTCCGGATCGAGGCGCTCATCTCCTCGATGCTCGCGCTCGACTCGTTGATGGCCGAGGCCTGGTCCTGGATGAGCTGGGCCAGGCGGCTGATGAAGTCCTTGACCTCGCTCGCCGAGCGGGCGCTCGTCGAGACCTCGGCGTCGAGCCTGACGATCTTGTCCTTCATGCCTTCGGTGTTGGCGCGGATCTCGTGGAGGCTGGCGGCGGTCTCCTCCGAGCTGGCGGCCAGCTCCATGGAGACCGCGTTGGTCCCCTCGGTGACGTTCTTGACCTCGTGCACCATGCTTTCGAGCGTGCCGATGAAGTCGTTGAAGAAGGAGGCGACCCGGCCGACCTCGTCGCTCTGCCCGACGGCCGCGCGGACGGTGAGGTCGCCGGTCGCGGCCTGCTGGAAGGCCCGCACGTAGCCGCCCAAGGGTTTCAGGACGAGGCGGATGACGAAGAACAGGCCTATGCCCAGGAGGAGCATGAGGACGCCCGTGAAGATGATGATGTTGACGGTGGCCGCCGCCTGGGTGCGTTTGGCCTCGCCGAGCGAGGAGATGATCTCGAAGGCGCCGTGGACCTCGCCGACCTTCCAGCCCTCCCGTATGCCGCCCACCGGATCGACCGAGCCCTTGGGATCGCCGTGGCAGAGCATGCAGTCCTCGGTGAGCTTGATGGGGCGGAAATAGCGGATCCTGTCGGGTTCCTTGTAGACATACTCGGACAAGGTCCCGGACTCGAGCTTGTGGAGCACGTCGATCTCTATGCCCTTGGGCTCGTCGGCGGGGTTGCGCGGCTGGAACTTGGGCACGCGGAACTCGTAGTTGCCCGCCTTGGCGTTGGCCGAGGCCACTTCGATGGCGGTGATGATGGGCACGGCCTGGAGGAGCTTCGCCCTGTTCCCCTGGGCCGCCAGCGCCGAAAGATCGGTGATGACTCCGGACCGGATGCGCTCGGCCATGGCGTCGCGCGTGGCCTCGACCGTGAGGACGACGGCCCGGCTCTTCTCGAGGATGGCGAGCTCGGCCTGCTTGGTGATGTCGGTGATGTACAGCCGCGCGATGATGAAGTTGACGAGGAGGATGCTGACGAGGGTGAGGACCAGAACCTTGACTTTGAGACTCACGTCGCGGATGCGCATTGTATAGCTCCTTGGCGGGATGTCGCGCCGCCCCATGCCCTTCGACGGCCCCTGCGGCTAGGCGTGATGAGCCATTCCACAAACCTCGTCTGCAGCATGCTCTGCATCCTGAAGTATAGGCGGATCGGCCGGGCCGCTTCAAGGCGTTTTCTGGCCCACAGGAGCGGCCGGGGCCCTCATCCGCCCCTCCGCGGGCCGCTTTCGGCGCAAGCTTTCATCTATAGACGAAAATATCCCCGGCCGATATGTATACTACGTATATGACCGTAGGTCAGAAAGCCAGTCTCAGCCTCCTCATAGCCGTGCTCCTCTTCGCGGCCCTGACTGTGGCGGCTTTCTCCGGCCTTTTCAGCATCGTCGAGTCGAATTTCTTCAGTCCTTCCCTCTCCCGCGGCTTCGAATCGACCCTGGCCAAGGTCGCCGAAGCCTCGAAAAGCTACCACGAGTCGAATCTCCTCAAGTTCGGCGCCCTCCTCGGCCTCGACGCCATGAAGCGCAGCTTCCTCCCCAATTCCAGCGCCGAGGACGCCCAGAACCGGGCCTTCGCCTTCGGCAAGCTGCAGGAGGACATCCCGGGGCTTTCGGGCCTGCGCATCGTGGACGCGAGCGGGCGCCGCATCCAGTTCAGCAGCATCCCCGGCGACATCATCAAGCGGAGCGGGCTGGAATTCGTCTACCGCAATTACGGCGATCCCGGGGATCTGCCCTTCGCCTCGGTCGCGGCCGCCCAGGGAGCCGCCCCCGCCGTCCGCATCGACGCGGCCTCCAGCCGTTTCGTCTATTCCCTGCCCTTCGCCGACAGCTTCGGCGACTACCGCGGCACCGCCTTGTTCTACGTCGCCGTCGACGGCCTCGAGTCGACCCTCGTCAAGGACGGACTCGATGCGGTGGGCGACGCGCCCCTGCCGGTCGGCGACCGGGGAATCCTCTTCCGCGCTCCCCAGGTCGGGCGCGATCTGTTGGCCGCGCGCGTGGCCGATATCTGGGCCGGCGCCCCGGACAAGCGTCCTCTTTCCCTCGCGGTCAGCGGCTCCGGCGATTCCTACGTGCTTTTCACCGAAAGCGCCGGCCCGGGCGGCTATGTCGGCTTCCTCGTGCCGGCGAGCGCCTTCGTCCTGCCCTCGGCCATGAAATGGCTGCTTTTGGCCTCCTTCTTCGCGACGGCCTACCTGCTCTCCTTCCTTCTCCTGAACCTGCGCCAGGACGGCATGGCCGTACTCTCGGACCGGATCAAGCGCTTCCAGATCACCCTCCTGGAAGAATACGTCGACAGCAAGTCCGACCTGGACTTCGACCGCTGGCGCCGCGAACTCGAGGCGAGGCGCTCGGAAGTGCGCTCGGCGATCCGCCGGAGCGTCGGCCGAATCAGGCCGGGCCGCAAGGCCGAGATCGACGAACTCATCGACAAGAGCTGGGACGAGATCCTCGCCGTGCTCGGCGGGCGCGCCGAGGGTGCGCGCGCCTCCGCCGGAACTTCGGGCGGCGTCAGCCTGAAAGACATCGAACGTCTCCTGGCCGAGGCTTTCAAGAATGGCAGATTCGTCCTGCCCGCCGAGGCCCTGGTTTCTGGCCCGAAGCCCGCCGCCACGCCTGCGCCTCGCCCCGCCACTACGCCTGCGCCTCGCCCCGCCGCTACGCCTGCGCCTCGCCCCGCCGTCTCAGCCCCTCCTGTCGCCAGCGCCGCGCCTAAGGCGCCCGTAGAGGCGGAAGAAGCAGTAGAGGAACTTGAAGAAGCCGAGGCGGTCGAAGAGGTAGAGGCGGTCGAAGAGGCTGAGGAGGCCGAGGAGCTGGAGGAAGCGGAGGAGCTGGAAGCAGCCGTGGCGGTCGAAGAGGCCGAGGAAGCCGAAGAAGCCGAAGAGCTGGAGGAAGCGGTTCCGCAGTTCGCCGAAGGCGAAGCGGAACAAGCGGCCTCCCCGCTTGAGGCCGAAGCGGTCGAAGAGGCAGTACCGCAGTTAGCCGAAGGCGAACACGTACAACCCATTCCATCGCGGCCGGCGGCGCCGCAGGCGCCGCTGGCAGTCGAAGAGGCAGAGGCAGTCGAAGAAGCAGAGGCAGTCGAAGAGGCTGAGGAAGCCGAGGAGCTGGAGGAAGCGGCGGCGGTCGAGGAAGCCGAGGAAGCCGAGGAGCTGGAGGAAGCGGCGGCGGTCGAAGAGGCCGAGGCAGTCGAGGAGCTTGAGGAAGCAGTAGCGGTCGAAGAAGCGGTACCGCAGTTCGCCGAAGGCGAAGCGGAACAAGCGGCCTCCCCGCTTGAGGCCGCGGCGGTCGAAGAGGCAGTACCGCAGTTCGCCGAAGGCGAACATGTACAACCCATTCCCTCGCGGTCGGCGGCGCCGCAGGCGCCGCTGGCGGTCGAAGAGGCAGAAGCGGTCGAGGAGCTTGAGGAAGCGGAAGCAGTAGAAGAAGCCATACCGCTGCCCGCCGAAGTCGAACAGGCGACAGAGGCGCCGCTGAATGCCGAGGCGATTCCTGAATTCATCCTGATGGACGAGGAAGAGTCGCGCTTCATCGAGGAATTGCCCGATTGGCTCAAGGCCCCGCAGACCCTGCCGGCAGTATCGCCCGCACGTGAGACTGCCGGGGAAGAAACCGCCGCGGAGCTCGAACCGCAGTTCGCCGAAGGCGAAGGACTGCGACCGGCGTCCTCGCCGTCCGCGGCGCAGTCGGCGAGCGCGGCTGTTCCGGAAGAAGAGCTGACGGAGCTGGAAGCTGCGGGCGAGGGCGAGTCGGTTTCCGAAGGCTACGGGGACGATCTGGGATTCCTCTCCGCCTCGGCCCGGGCCTACAAGCTCGCCAGCGATCTGGACGAGGATATTCCCACCATCCCCGAATCCTCCGGGCTCGAGTTGGCCGACGAGGCGGATATCGCCGACATCATCGGTTTCATCGACGTCGACGATTCGGCCCGGCTGGAAGACCTCGATACTATAGAAGAGGATTTCGGAGCCGAGGGCGGTTCCGAAAGCCAGCTGCCGCGATCGCTTCAGCCCGAACTCATACTCGATGGCGCGGATATGCAGTCGGAGGAAAGCTCGCTCGAAGAGGTGGAGGAAGAGGATTTCCATCTCATGCTGTCCTCGATAGACCTCTCTTCGCTCGAGCAATGGGAGAGCGGTCCGGCCGGCGCGGCGGAGGCGGACGCGACCCGATCCGACTACGAGGTCGAGCCGAGGCCTCGGAGACCCTCGCGGCTCGAAGTGGACGGTGCGGCGCGATCTGCCGAAGACGATGCGGCTCGGACCTGGCACATCCAGCGTTCGGCGCCCATCGACACGGTCCTCGAGTCCGACGACTCGGTGCTCGTCGACGACGAGATTCCGATGCTGTCTGAGGATCTGCGGGAACTCGTGGAGTTCCTGCCGGCCGTCGAAAGCGACGATGCCAGCCCGAGCGAGCTCACCGAGTATCTGGGGCCCGTGATTCGCTACTGCCCGGCCTGCAGATACGAAGTCATAGCCCAGGCCGCCTCGGAGGAACTTCCTGTGGTCGGGGAGGGCGAGCCCTGGTTCGAGGCGGAGTATCTGGGGGAGTTCGTCGGGGAAGCGGCCGCGGGGGACGATGTCTTCGAGATCGATTCCGAGCAGTCAGACGGACCGATCCTCTATAAGGGCGGCATTTTCCAGATCAATGCCGGCTTCAAGGTCAACGACGCGGCGAAGCTCGATCCGGAGCTGCGAAATCTGGTGGACTCCGTGCTCGGCGGCGACTAGGAGCTCACTTGACGCCGCGTCGTGTCGCGTCTAGGCTGGGTTCCACATGACCCTTTCATCGTATACCACTATTCCAAGACGGCTGGGAACCTTCATCGGCGCCGCGGCGATCCTCCTCGGCGGCAGCGCCGTCGTCGTCTGGCCCCTATGGTATCTCGCCACCCAACGGCGCGAGATCTTCAATTTCGGCCTGGCCGCCCTGATCGCCATTCTCGTCCTCTATGCCCTGTTCCGCGCCGTCGCCCGCGGAAAAGTCCGCCGCGGCTCCCTGCGGCGCGCCTCCGCCTCCGGGCGTTGAACGACGGCATCGAATCGGGTATGATCGGGCGCATTGTGGGATCCGCTCAAGGGAATCTCTCGAAACTCGAGTCTCCCGTCTTTCCGGGGAGGGGGACGATGAAGCGCCCTCGACCGATTTTCGTCGCCCTGGCGGCTATCGGCATCCTCGTACCCCTCGTGGCGGGAGTCAGGCTTTCGGCCGACGATCTGCGCACGATCATCGCCGGCACGGCTACCGTCTCGGCCGACAATCCCGACGGCGTCAGGCTCACCATGGGCTACAACGACGCGATCGCCGTCCTGCTCGCCAAGGATTCCAGCTTCATACAAGGCTTCGAGATCGAGCTCAAGCTGCCCCAGGCGGCGATCGGCGTGCCGGGCGGCTTCGCCTACGAACTCTGGCGCGACATCAGCCCTATGCCCGACAAGAACCGCTACGGCTACCGGGGCGAGCGCATCATCACCCTGCCGCTGCCGCCCCATGCCGGCATCGTACTCCAGATTCCCGTCCGCAAGGACTTCGACATCCAGCCGAGCCCCTACGCGACTATCGTCCCTACGGTGGTCGAGGCGAAGAATTTTCCCTTCATCTTCAAGCTCCTGCCGATCGCCAAGGGTTTCGGCTCCGAGATAGAGTCGGCGCGATTTCACGTACGGGTGCGGCCCATCCTGAGCGACGAGGGGGCCCTGAATCTCAAGCTGCGCTTCCCCGAGGGCTCGACCGACCGCGCCGTGACGGTGACGATAGACGACAAGCGGGTGGATCCCTCCGCCCGCCTGATCCTCGCCTCCGGCGTCCACCGGCTGCAGATCGCTTCCGAATCCTACCGCGACGAGATCCGCTCCTTCGCCATCGAGCAGGGGCAGACCATGGACCTCGTCGTGGACATGCAGGACACCGCTCCCATCGCCCTGATCGATGCGCCGGATTCGGCCATCGTCTCGATCGACGGGCTGAGGATCGATCAGGTGGCCAAGCCCCAGCTGACCCTCGAGCCGGGCGATCATACGATCACCTGCCGCATCGGGGACTATACCATCACCCGCAAGTTCACCGCCTACCGCGGCAAGACCTACCGGCTCGTCCTCGCCATAGATCTCCGCATCCAGGAGAGTCCATGATCCGGCTTATGTCGTGGAACGTGAACGGCATCCGCTCCTGCGCGGGCAAGGGCTTCCTCGCCTGGCTCGAAGAGGCGAGCCCCGATGTGCTCTCGCTCCAGGAGACCAAGGCGAACCCCGATCAGCTGCCTGCCGAGTTCCTGTCCCCTCCCGACGGGCGGGGAGGGCGGTACAATGCCTACTGGGCCTCGGCCAAGCGGCGCGGCTACTCGGGCACGGCCATCCTGTCCAAGCGCGAGCCGCGCTCCATCTCCTTCCTGGGCATCCCGGAGTTCGATGACGAGGGCCGCAGCCTCGTGGCCGACTTCGGCGAGTTCACCCTGGTCTCGGCCTATTTCCCGAACAGCCAGGAGGGCGGAGCCCGCCTGGACTACAAGCTCCGCTTCTGCGACGCCATCCTGGCCCTCTGCGACAAGCTCGTCGCCTCCGGGCGCCGGGTCGTGGTGGCGGGCGACTACAACATCGCGCACACGAGCATCGACCTGGCCAATCCCAAGGCCAACGAGGGCAACCCCGGCTACCTGCCCGAGGAACGGGCCTGGATGGACCGCTACACCTCCTCCGGCTATATCGACAGCCTGCGGCATTTCAACAAGGCTCCCGGCCAGTACACGTGGTGGACCTATCGCGTGAAAGGCGCCCGCGAGCGCAATGTCGGGTGGCGGCTCGATTACCACTGCGTGAACGAGGCCGCCCTGCCCGTCGTGGCGGCCGCCGCGATCCATCCCGAGGTGACGGGCTCGGACCACTGCCCCGTCTCGCTCGACCTCGACCTTTGAAAGGGAACGCCATCATGAGAGTACGGTACAACGCGCCCACGACCCTGACCTTCGCGATCCTCGCGGCCCTGGTCCTGCTTCTGTCCGGCACGATCATGCCGGGGCTCACGGAGAGCTGGTTCTCGACGCCGGCGCCCTTCCACGCCGGCGAGGTCAAGGACTACATCAAGCTGTTCACGCACGCCCTCGGCCACGCCTCGGTCGACCACTACATCTCGAACTTCAGCTTCATCCTCCTGCTCGGGCCGATCCTCGAAGCGACCTACGGCTCCCTGACCGTGCTCGTCATGATGTTCGTGACGGCGCTCGTCACGGGCGTGCTCAACGTGCTCCTCTTCCCGAACACGATCCTGCTCGGCGCGAGCGGCGTCGTCTTCATGATGATCCTCCTCGCTTCCTTCACCAATTTCCAGAAGGGCGATATCCCGCTCACCTTCATCCTCATCATGGTGATCTACCTGGGCCGCGAGGTCTGGGACGCCGTGGCCCAGCACAGCAACATCTCGCACTTCGCCCACATCATCGGCGGCCTCACGGGCAGCTTCTTCGGCTTCTTCAAGCCGACCAGGCAGCCGGCCAAGCGCGCCTAGAGCCCCGGTTCGACGAAGGCATCCCGATGCGCCGCGCCCTTCCGCGAAGGAGTCGATTCGTCCGCTACATCCGGGGCCTGTTCAAGGCTGCCGTCATCCTGGCCGCCTTCGGGCTGATCCTGTTTTTCATCCAGAGGAGCTTCGGCCTCTTCGACCGCGAAATAGCCGCGATCGGTTCCTTCCTGGCCGCGGCCGACACCGACCTGTCCAACGAGGCCTTCGCCGGCATTTCGCTGGGAAGCCTGGCCCTGGTACTCGGCCTCTGCCTCCTTCCCGTCTTCGTGAAGAAGTTCGACAACAAGGCCTATCTGCGGGGGCTCCGGCGCGGTCTCATCTCGGCCCTCGTGTTCTTCGTCTCGAACGGGCTGTATTCCGTGGCGGCCCGGGCGAGCAGGCTCTATCTCATCGGCGCGATCGCCATCGTGGTCGTCGTGAGCGCCCTGCTCGTCGAGGGCATCGCCCTGGCCGTGCGCGAAACCGAGGAGCGCTCGTTCCGGACGGACATCGTCGCCTCGATAGCCTCGGGCCTGCTCTTCTCGGTCCTGCTCAAGCTGGGGCAGTACGGCTACGAGTGGCTCAGGTCGGGGATGGCGAAGCTCTAGCCGTGACGGCCCCGCGGGGAGTCCTGCACGAAATGCGCAAGCCCGATCCGCCGGAAGGGAACGGATCGGGCTTGCAGAACAGTGCGTCGAATGCGCTGTGAATCGGACCTGGCTACACCCCGGCCGGCTCGGCGACGGCGGTGCGGCCGGCCTCGTAGGCCTCGATCTCGGCCTTGACGACCTTGGCCAGGCGACGCACGCCCTCCTCGATCTGGAGCTTGGACGAATACGAGAAGTTGATCCGCATCGCGTTGTGCTCGGGCTCGTCGAAGTAGAAGGCCGAGCCGACGACGTAGGCCACCTTCTCGGCGACGGCCTTGTGGATCATCTCGTCGGTGTCGATGTAGGAGGGGAGGGTGAGCCAGAGGAAGAGGCCGCCCTCGGGCTTGGTCCACTTGATGTCGGAGCGGCGGGGCATGTGCTTCTCGAGCATGTCGCACATGAAGTTGCGCTTGTCGCGGTAGAGCTCGCAGGTGTGCGCTATGACGCCGTAGAGCTTGCCGGTCTTGAGGTACTCGGCGAGCCATTTCTGCGAGAAGACGTTGGTGCAGAGGTCGACCGCCTGCTTGGCCACGACGAGCTTCTGGATGATCTCGGGCCGCGCTATCACCCAGCCCACGCGGACGCCCGGCACGAGAATCTTGGAGAAGGTCTTCATCCCCACGACGATGCCGCGGTTCTCGCCCTGCTGATCGAGCTGGTAGAGCGAGGGGAGGGACTCGCCGAGGAAGCGGATCTCCCGGTAGGGCGCGTCCTCCACGATGAGGAGATCGTGCTTGTAGGCGAAGGCGAGGAGGGCCTTGCGCTTGGCCATGCTCCAGCAGACGCCGCTCGGGTTCTGGAAGTCGGGGATGACGTAGATGTACTTGACGCTCGCGCCGTCGCTGCGCGCGTGGAGGTAGCGCCGCTCGAGCTCCTCCATATCGAAGCCGTCGTTGTCCGCGCTGGAGGGGACGCCGAGCATGCGGCCCTGGTAGGACTGGACCGCCTGGATGGCGCCCACGTAGGTCGGGCGTTCGGCGATGATGTAGTCGCCCGGGTCGAGGAATATCTTGGGGATCATGTCGAGGGCCTGCTGGCTCGCCGAGACGATGAGCATGTTGTCGGGCCCGAGCTTGACGCCCTGGCGCTCCTCGAACTTGATGAGCTCGGCCTTGAGGTCCTTGTCGCCCTCGGTCGTGCCGTACTGGAGGGCCGAGCGGGCTTCCTTCTTGAAGACGAGGTCGGCGGCCGCGTGGAGGTCGTCGATGGGGAAGGTGTCCGGATCGGGCAGGCCGCCGGCGAAGGAGATGATCTCGGGCTGCTGGGTAAGCTTCAGGAGTTCGCGGATGACGGACTTTTTCATGTTGTTGGCGTTCTTGGAATAGAGGGATTCGAGGTAGAGCATGGCTGGGTCTCCTTCGTAGCCGCGCCGAGGGCGGCCTGGAATGGCGAGACATGGCTACTGGACAGCCGTCTCGTCCGTTATGGTACACCCCATCGAGATTCGAGTAAAGCGAAAATAGTATCAGCCATGGAAACGTCCGTTTCGAATATTGAAATGAACGATGTCATTGACCCGGCCCAGCCTTCCCGTTATTGTAACAACCATGCCTCTGAATTGCGGAATCGTCGGCTTGCCCACGGTGGGCAAGACCACCATTTTCACTGCCCTCACCCGGGTCAAGGCCGAGACCTCGAGCTACGGCTCCTCGGCCAAGAACGCCAACGTCGGCATCATCGCGGTGCCCGATCCGAGGCTCGACCGCCTCACGGCCATGTTCAGCCCCAAGCGGAAAGTGCCGGCCACGGTCGAGTTCGTGGACATAGCCGGCCTCGCCTCAGCGGCCTCGAAGAAGGAAGGGGCGACCAACCAGTTCCTCTCCCATATCCGCGACTCCTCCGTCCTGGCCCACGTCGTCCGCTGCTTCGACGATCCCGAGCTGCCCCACGTCTCCAGCAAGATCAGCCCGGCCGACGACATCGAGATGCTCCACATGGAGCTGGCGCTCGCCGACCTCGAGACGATCGACAAGCGGGCCGAAAAGCTGCAGAAGGAGCTCAAGGACCCCGCCAGGAAAAAGGACGCCGAGCGCGAGCTCGCCGCCTTCGCCAAGATCCGTCCCGTCCTCCAGGAAGGCCGTCCCGCGCGCTCGGTGGCCCTCGAGGCCGAGGAGGCCGAGGCGGTCAGGCGCTCCTTCCTCATCACGATGAAGCGCGAGCTGTACATCTGCAACACGGACGAGGCCGGCGTCACGGCGGGCAACGCCTACATCGAGGCCGCCAAGCGCGTCGCGGCGGCCGAGGGCGCCGAGTGCGTCGTCATCTGCGGCAAGTTCGAGGCCGAGCTGGCCGAGCTCCAGGGCGAGGAGGAGAAGCGCGAGTTCCTCTCCGAGCTCGGCCTCGAGGAATCGGGGCTATCCACCCTGATCCACGCCGTCTACCGGCTCCTGGGCCTGCGGACCTTCTTCACCGCGGGCGAGGACGAGTGCCGCGCCTGGACCATCAAGGCCGGCGACAAGGCCCCCGCGGCGGCCGGAGTCATCCATACCGATTTCGAAAAAGGATTCATCAAGGCCGAGGTGTACCACTATGAGGATCTCGTCGCCCTGGGCTCGGAGCACGCCGTCCGCGTCGCGGGCAAGCTGCGCCAGGAGGGCAGAGACTACGTCGTCCAGGACGGCGATGTCATTTTCTTCAAGTTCAACGTGTAGGCCGCGGCGACCTCCCCCTCCGAGCCTCCTATCGAGGCCCGCCGCGGGTTTCCGCCGGCCGCGACCGATCCGGCCCAGGCGCGGCCTGCCGGCCGTGGCGGCGCTGATCTTCCTCCTCGGCGCCGCGACTCCCCTCTTCCCTCAAATCGCCATCTGCAATCCCTCCATCCCGAGCGAAGAGCGCATCGTCTACACCGAAACCTTCGACGGCGCGAAAGGCACGACCACCGAGACGCTGCATCTGGTCACCGAGGGCGCCAAGAGCTGGTACGAGGTGCTCCAGTCCTCGCCGAAGGTCGACTCGCTCTTCCGCCTGGACGCCGGCACGCTCTTTCCCTTCTACACCGAGACCTCGACGCACGAGGGCCATGCCGAGGTCAGGAAAAGCATGCAGGTCGTCGAGATCAAGGGACCGTTCAAGGCCGACGAGCTGCCGGTCTCCGACCCGAACGCCCTGGGCCTCGAACTGCGCGGCTTCCCCTGGGGCAGCCGGGACTCGGCCAGGCTCGTCTTCATCGGACAGAACGGCGTCCAGAACCTGTCGTTCAGCCTTGCCGTCGAGGGCAAGGAGGCGCTCGAACTGGGCGGCCGAGTCTATGAGTGCTGGAAAGTCCAGCTCGGCCTGGACGGCTTTGTCGGCGCCTTCATACCCAAGACCTACTTCTGGTTCCTGGCGGAAGCCCCCCACTATCTGGTCAAGTTCGAGGGCCTTTCCGGGGCCCCGGGCTCGCCCAAGCGGACTCTCGTGCTCCGGAGCTACGAATCGGACGCGCCGCGCTGAAGTCGATCTTGAGTTTTACGCGGTCTACGAGTACAGTCGAACGATGAGCGGTACCATGAGCGTCGGTGAGAAGACCGGCGTGCACCGAGCGGGGCCTGCGCAGACAGGCACCCGCACCTGGGACTACGCGGACATAGCGGCGGCGAAATACCGGGCGGCTCTCGAACGGGTCGCCGCGGTGCATGCCCGTTTCCAGAAGGAACTCGATTCGATCGGCGAGGGCATAGGCGTGCAAAAAGCCCTGTCCGAAGCCGCGATCGAGCGGTTCAGGCAGGTCGGCCCTCATCTCGATTCGATCGCCGACGACATCGCGGAGATGAGCACGCGCACGCGTTCCGTCGGCGCCTATGTCAGCGAAGGCCGCGCGGACCTCCGGACATCGATCGGCGAGATGCAGGCGGTCATCGAGCAGCTCCAGGTCCGTAACCGGGAGATGCAGGACATCCTGGAAATAAGCGGCGAGGTGAGGCGGGGCGTCGACAAGATCGCGGAGATCGCCATCGAGAACAAGGTCATCGCGATCAACGCCTCCATCACCGCCAGCAAGGCCAGCGACCAGGTCAAGGGCTTCAAGGTCATCGCGAGCGAGATCACCAAGCTCTCCGCCGCCATGGCCGAGCGCGTCGGCCTGATTGTCGACCGCTCGGTCAAGATCGGCGAGAGAATCCGATCGGTCATCGAGAACATGGACCAGAGCATCGGGTCCACGCAAGTCGCCCTGGGCAACATCGACGAGGCTTCGGGCTTGCTCGACCGCATCGAGGCCACCATCGGGGACGCGGACGCGGCGGACAAGGCGATGCTCGCGGAAAACGGCCTCCTCGCCGGGAAGGCCGGGACGCTGGCCGAGGCTCTGGGCGCCATCGGGGTCACCGCCGACATGTCCAGCGCGAAGGCCGGGGAGATCCAGGAGGCCATGCGGAGGCAGGCCGGCCTGATTCGCCATATCGAAGAGCTTCAGCCCGAGCTGGAGGCCAGGGCCGGGGCCATCTCGGCTTCGGCCTCCGAGCCCGAGGGGCCCAAGATCCTCCGAAGCAGCGAGATGGCGGTCACCACCTACGACCCGACGCTGACGCGAATGCTCCGCGAGATGCACTACATCAACTTCGTGTGCATCCGGCTGCTGCGCTACTCGAGCGACAAGAAGATCGTCCCCTACCTGGCCGAGACCTGGTTCCTGCACTCGGACGGAAGGACCTGGGAGTTCCATCTCAAGGAGAACGCGGTTTTCCACGACGGTACGGCCATAGGCGGCCGGGACGTCAAGTTCTCGCTCGAGCGGCTCCTGAATCCGGCCCTGGGCTCGCCCTACGCGAATCTCTTCTCCGTCATCGAAGGAGCCGACGACTTCATGGCCGGCCGAGCCGCTTCGGTGAGCGGCATCGTCCTGGACGGCGAGCACGTCGTGCGCATCAGGCTGAAGAGCTCCTTCAACTTTTTCCTGAGCCTGCTCGCGCTTTCCTACGCCTCCATCCTCAAGGAAGACCGGGCCCTCTTCTCGAAGCCGCTCGGGCGGGAGGAGCTGCTTTCTGCCGGACCCTTCCGCTTCATCCCCGGCGAGGAGCCGGGGACGGACTGTCTGGCCCGCAACGAGCGCTTCATCAACGGCCGCCCCTTCCTCGACGGCCTCGAGATCAGGCGCGACCTGGAGGACATCCCCGGAACGATGGCGCAGGGCGGACTCGATCTGGCCTACAACATGCCGGCCTCCAGCATCGACCTGTTCAGGAAAAAGGGGGTCGACGGCGAACTGCGCCTGTATACCTCCCGCTATTGCTACGGGCTCGTCGTCAATTTCTCGAGGAAGAACTTCATCTCCCGGGATGCCGCGATGCGGCGCGCCCTCGCGATGTCCATAGACAAGGATGAACTGGTGCGCGGCACGCTCGACGGCAAGGCCATCCGCGCGGACACGGTCCTGCCCCCCGAGATGTTCGACCTCGGCGGAAAGCGCTTCATCGCCTACGATCCGGAGGGCGCGAGGAAGATAGTGGATCGCTGTCGGGCGGGCGGGAACCTGGACGAACCCTTGCGGCTCGCCTTCAGAGGCTATATAACCATCCCGCGCCTGGAGCACATAGCCGAGCGCATCGTGCATGACTTCACGCAGTTGGGCCTCAGGGTGGAAGCCAGTTTCCATCCTGCCTCGGCTTCCATAGATTCCTTCAAGCGGGATTATGACCTGGTGTTCCTCGGCTTCCTCTCGGAAATCGATCTGTACTCCGCCCTCGAGCCGTTCATCAATCCCCAGGGGGGCGACAATTATTACGGATACGGCAATGCGGAAATCCTCGCGATGCTCAACGACTCGATCGGCATCAAGGACACGGCCGCCAGGAAAGCGCGTTTCGTCGATATCCTGGAGAAGCTGACGCTGGATGTCTTTTCGATACCGCTGTTCTTCAACAAGTCCTTCGCGGCGATACCGAAACACGTTCATTCCGTATTCCTGAGCGCGGAAGAGTCTTTCGTGCCGGAAGTCGTCTTCATGGCCAAGGAGCGCGGTCCGGAAAGCCTCGGCGCCGAGGGCGCGGAAACGCGGCCGGTCGGAGCCTACGCCCAGGCAGTGCGAAAGCTGCGCTCCGAGACGGACACGGTCGCGCACGCTTCATCCGGCCTGATCGGCACCGGGCGGGAGATCGGCAGGCTGATAGCCCTGCAGAAAGACGGCATCAAGAAGGCCGACGAGCTGTTCGCGTCGTTCGCCGAAAGCGCGGCCAAAGTCCAGGCGACGCGCAGCGGCATGGTGGAAAGGATACGGGGCGCCACGGAGGAAGCCGGCAAGAGCAGCCAGGCCGCCTACCTGATCCAGGCCGGCCTGCGCGGACTCTCGACCGCGCTGGAGGGAGCCGTCCGGGCCTTGGAGCAAGCCAAGAAGGACATCGGCGACATTCTGTCCATCGTCGCGGATATCGGCAAGACCAACGAATTCATCGGCTCGATCGCGGTCAATGCGGCGGTGATATCCGCGAAGGCCGACGCCAAGGGCAGCGACCTGGTCAAGGTTTCGCAGGCGATCTCGGCTCAAGCCAAAAGCAATACCGCCAACACCGACGCGATACGCCGAATCCTCGACGAGATGGGCAAGGTCATCGACGGGCACTCGGTCTTTCTCGCCGCGCTCGTGCAGGCGATAGCGAAGGCCAGGGACCGCGTCGGACGCAACGGCGATATCCTGGAGAAGGTCGGCCCCCTGCTCGAGGGCATCAACTCGAAGAGTTCGGACATCGAGGCGACCTCCGGAAAGCTGGCGGCCCTGATACGGGACGCCCACGACTCGGTGGCCCATATAAGCGAGGATGTGGACAGCCTGGCTCTGGACGCCGAGACCCTGCAGTTCGGTCTGGATATGGAGCAGGCGGTCGCGGATATCCTGAAGGACATCGTCATGATAAACGACGGCGTCAGCGGCTTTTTGGAGAACCGCGCCGGAAGTGCCTGAGGCCGGGCCGGATCGGCGCCTACGAGTACGAGATGAGGATGAGTCGGTCCAGGAAGGCCCGCGCGCGCTCCTTTTCCTCGGCTGAGAGGGCTTCGGCCCGGAGCGGCCGGATGAAGCGCCTCAGGAAGGCCCGCGCCGCGGCGTCGAGCGGAGGATTCCCGGGGCCGAACTTGGGCGGAAGATAGGACGAGCCCGGAGAGGGCAGGCGGACGGCCCCTCGGAGCAGGGGATTGAGTTCGATCCAGTCGAGCAATCTCCCGGGCTCGGCCGAGCCGAAGGCCGGGCGGGCGCTTTCCCGAGCCGGCGCGGTCGGCGCGGCCGAGGGCCGGGGAACTTTCAGCGCGTAGAAAGCCAGGTTTGTTGGAAAGGCGCGCTTCTTTTCGAGGGCTCGGATCCTGGCCAGCTCGGATGGCAGGTCGGGCAGGGCGCCCTGGTGGCAGAAGCGGACCAAGGCGAGCGGCGCGGCCGATAGGGCTTCGAGGATCTCGTCGACGACGAAGGTCTTCGCGTAGGGGATGAGAAAGGCGTCGGCCAGGCCCTCGTCGAAGCCCAGCTCGAAGCTGTCCCGCATGCACTCGCGGAGGGTCTCGTCGGTTCTGGCCAGGCGCCGGACCTCGCGGGGCGTGGAAATGCCGCGCTCGGCGCAGAGCGTGCGCGCTCTCTCCACCTCGGAGCGCCCGTCCCGGCTGTACACCATGACGCGCAGGATGCCGCCGGGGGCGAGCCTTTCGGCGAGCGCGCGCAACGCCTGAGCGAAATCGGGAATGCAGTGCAGGACGCCGAAACTGTCGATATAGCGGTACGGTCCCGGCGCGATCGAGCCGTCCATGAGGTCGCCGGCCAGGTAGTCGATGTTGAAGCGGAGGTGGCGCAGGGCGTGCAGCCGGGCCCGGGCGAGAGAGCTCGCCGAGAGGTCGAGCGCGTCGATCCGGGCGTGGGGATTGGCGACGCTGACCGGATAGGGCAGGAATGAGCCGGAGCCCGCGAGGAGCACTCGCTCTCCCGTCCCCGGCCGGATGCGCTCGCCGTGGAAATGGGCCCAGAGGGCCTCGAGGCTGAAAATGTAGCTGTCCTGCGCCCGGATGGAGCCGAAGAGGCTGTAGCGGGGGTAGGGATACTGTTCGTAATGGCGCCTCATGCGCTCGTCGATATCGTGCAGCCAGGTCGCCATCGTCCGACTCCTCCTCGCGCGCCCGACCCGCCTCGCGCCGATGGCGGCCGACGCGGCCGGGTATAGCACGAAGGACTGCAGCTGTCAAACGCGGCTCGCCGCCGCGGGCCGGGGCCGCCGCAGGTCGTGTCCGCCGCTGCCCCGGCCTTCCGGCGGCGGCCCCGGCTTACGGC
>Ga0307376_10001035_pt1 | contig 31695 bp, 48 predicted proteins | sample TR2MG_FD_202536 | JGI IMG/M metagenome (GOLD analysis project Ga0307376, IMG submission 202536) | Soil microbial communities from Risofladan, Vaasa, Finland - TR-2 | ecosystem: Environmental > Terrestrial > Soil > Coastal area > Acid sulfate soil | place: Finland: Risofladan, Vaasa | collected...
TTAATTCCCTACAAATATAAACTAAAATACAAATACAATACAAGTATAATGTAAACTTTTTTTGAATAAAAAACGTAATTACTGAAAACCAGGAATATTAAATTTAAAGAAATTCTTTGTGTTGATCTATTAATCTATCAATATTGAATTTATGTTCCAGGTATTCTTCACTTCCTGGAATGTATAAACCTTCAGAAGCAGCAAAGTTTCTAATCCATTCTATAAACTTTGTTAATTCTTCAGTATTCATTTGAGAAGTTTTTTTTAAATATTTACGGCCTTTTTTTTCATAGCTCATAAAGGAGCAACCTCTTTTTAAATCTGTTTTAACCTCGTCAATAGTATATCCAAATTCGATTGCATACAAACTAATACAAACGTGCAAATATGAATTTTGTTTAATTGATCTGATCTTTTTTATTTCTTTCAACTCAACCTTTGATCCTTTTTTAGCTAAATAATTTGCTCTCTCTTTATAGCTATTCAAATCCATTTTATTGCTTAAATCATATTTCATTTTTCAATTCCTTTATTTTCAATTTATATTCTTCATTTATAGATTTTAATTCATCAATTGTAAACTTCCTGGTTTGTTGTGCAATACTATCTAAATAATTTACTTTATCTTCTCCAATTCTTTTAATTAAACCAAATCGGTAATTTATAAGATCTCCAGATTTATCTTTATTACAAGGCCTGGAGCATTGCGAATGAACATTTAATTCATTAAACCTTATATTATAATGTCCTCCAGCACTATAATAATGTCCAGCATCAATATTTCCTTTTCTTAGTTTATTGTTGCAGCTAATACAATTTTCGTTTTGATCTCTTAACCTAATGTAATTATTGAATGTAACTTGTGTAATTTTTAACCAATCTTGAATTGTCATTAAATTAGCCTTCCTAACTGCTTTTTCTTTTCTCCAGGCCTTCTTATCATTTGCCTTTTTTTTCTCCAGCAAATACAAACCTTTGGCCGTTTGGCAGTTTAATTCTTTGCAGAACTTGTTATTAAATTCATATTGATCAAATTTTTTATTACAATTCTTACATCTCATTGTTTGTTTATTATTTTACATCCACCAAAAGGTATTAAGTCTTGTCCATATTCAGCATAAACACCATAACAATCCTTATTTACAATAACTACTTTAGATTGAAATGTTTTATTTTTAAGATGCTTTGGATAATCTTTAAACTTATCATCTTTAAAATCCCATTCTATTGTGTCGCCTACTTTTGCTTTCATTGTTTGTTTATTTGGTTGTTAGCAACTATTTCTTTCTTTCCAATGCTTTATCTATATCGTCAAACATTTTTCTTGCTTCAGGAGTTAAAGTGTCTCTACTTATACAAGAACAGTTGCTAACTAACTGTTCGCTTTCCCCCTCTAACTCTTTAACACGTTCTTCCGATATTTTCATATTGTTTTCTAAATGGTAATTATCTACTCTTAACCTTTCAACCTCTTTTTCAAGTTGCTCTATTTTTTGTTGTTGGTCTTCAATAGCTTCACTATATCCTCTTACCCTACATTCTAATAGTCGAATATAATCGTTAGTATTTTTATCTTTACTCATTTTAGTTTAGTTTATTATTCTTCAGTATTATCATAGGCTTCTTGTATTGCATCCTTTGGCGAAAGTCCATTTTCAAACAGCCAATCCCATTCATCAACACATTCAATATTAAACTTAGCTATCTCATATTCAACTTCGCTTGTTGTTTCGTAAATTATACGTTTACATTCTTTTTTCCAATCCTCAAAATTTAGTTTATTCATTTTAGTTTAGTTTAGTTGTGTTTATTCGGTTGTTGTAATTAATGTTTGTTTTAACCATCTTTAGTATATGTATTTGCGTATAATAATGGCTTTTTCCATCATTTTATATGTTTTTAAGTATAACAAACACTAACAATAACATTGTGTAAAATTCATTAAAACGAAATCTTACACAAGTTGTTATGATGCAATTAAAAAAGCACATAACACGTAATAAAGAAAATAAAAATTATTCCTTTTGTGCTATCAATTTATCTAATTGCTTTAATTCTTGTTCGTAGTTCCAAGGCTTATTAAAGTCACCAATGTATTGTCCAATATATTGCTCTCTAATTTCCTTTAATTCCTTTACTGATTTATTTGCTAATCTTTCCATAATTTTTTCTTTCCTTATTACCCTTCGTTATAAATCATTTAAACGCTTAATAACACTATGTAAGAATTTATAAAATATACTACCAATTGGGCTTTCAATTATAGCCTTTTCAAGTTGTTTAAATCTAAATCCTAACATCGTACAGTCGCCTGTTAAAGTTCCTGCTGTTATTAGTTGTCTTTGAAATTGTGTTAAGTATGGTCTTTTCATAATCCGTATATTTTACAAATCTTACATTTAACGTTACAATATTATTATTAATGCTATTACAAATCCTATTGCAGTAAATATAGCTAATTCAAATTCAGAAGCTGGATTAACTTTCTTGTTAAGTAGTTTTTTTAGTTTACTCATTTTAGTTTAGTTGTTTTAGTTTTCAAAATACTTTTGTAAATATCTTTTCCTTAACTCTCCGGCAAATAATTTTTTATTTTCCAGAATCTTTATTAAATCTTGATAACCATTTTTTCTTTCTTTTTTCAAAAATTTAATTTCATCTAATAAATCTTCTTTTACTATTTCAGAAAACATAATTTTTTCATCAAGATCAATTTTTATTATACCTTCTTGCTCCATATATAAAAAAGCATCATTCCAGTTTGCAACTATTGGCAAATTATTTGTTTCATCAACTACTTTTTTAATAAATTCATAAGCATCTCTTATATTCTCTTTTGGCATTTCTAATTGTTTATCTGGAGTAATTAGCTTTGGTTTTGCATTTTCAGCTTGTTTCCAGGATTTAAATGCTTTTAAAACATTACAAACAAATAAGCAAGATAAATCTCCATAAGGTTTGTTTCCTTCTGCTTCTTTGCTTATCATAAATCTACCAGCACAATGTTTTATAAATGCTTCATTAAATTCATTAACAAACATATTGTTAAATTCTGCTTGTAGTGTTTGCCTAATTAATGTTGTATTAATTTGATCTGTTTTAACTCTATACCTAATTGCTACTGCCTGGATTAAAGTTTCTATTTGATCTTTTGGTAAATTTTTGATTCTCATAACAAATTCTTTTGATCGTTAATATTATCATTTTGATTTAAAAGATCCATCAATTGATTTGCTTTTTCTTGACCTAAAACTTCCTCGCTAAATGTTTGTTTTTTATTTTCATTGCTCCATTTATCTTTGTTTTTTTTCCAGGTAATTAATCTTCGGTCCAGGCCAAAACTTTTTTCTTTTTCAAATCTCATTTTTCTATCTTTTAGACCAGCTTCAGACCAATAACTAAAAAATTCATTTAATAAATCTTTATTATACAACTCTAAAAAAGGGATTAAGGAATTTTTAAATTCCTCTTTTCTTTTATTAATATCATTTACATTAACAATAACATTTACATTATCATTTACATTATCATTTACATTATCATTATCAGTTGGATTTGTTGAGGTTTGTTTAACACTTTTAACACTTGTTGAATTTGTTGAATTTTGTTTTCTTTTTTCAGCACTTGCTTTACCAGCTATACTTCTTTTGACCTTTACATCTTCAAACTTTTTAAGATCTCTTTTTAGCTGCTGTTTAATCGGCTCAAAAGCTATATTAGTAATTGGATTTTCACTTACTGGATCATTATCGTTAACATATTCTAAAATATGTTTAAATAGATCTCCAGCTTGTTCATTTGTTAGGTGTTTAACCGTATGAATTAAGTCTGAATAAAGAATAAAACTTTTTTTGTCTTGTGCCATATTTTTTAGTTTAAATAAATTTTGAATTGCCAACGATTCAGATTGACGTATTCAAATATATAAAATTCTAAATGAAGTATATATTTTTTTTCGTAAGAATAAAATCTTTTAACATTCATTTCTAAATGCTTTTAAAAATTTTCTTTCTTCTGATTTCATCCAAATACCTTCTGGAATTTTTAAATCTTCTTCAGAAATTACAAATTTAGGATTACTTAAAATATCATTTATTCTTTTTTTCTTAGTATAATAATCTGAAGCAGCAGTATGAATCATAGTTTTTGTTACTGCAAATATATCTGCTAATTCATCTAAAGAATAATTTTTTAATAAAGCATCAAAATTTAACTTATCTAAAATCTTTCTGTTTTCTGTTTTTGGTAAACCCATTTTATTTATTTTTTAGTTTATATTCACAAGCTTTTGTTATTTGATCTCCAGATAATTGTTTTCCATTAAATGCTGGATAATATTTACCATTACTTTGAATAACATCTAATTTAATAACTTTTAAACTATATAAAAACCTTCCAACCCCCCACATTACGGCTGCTCTTTTAAAAGCATCTGAAGCTTCTCCTTTCTGCTTTTCTACCATTGATTCAGTTCCACAATCTGACTTCCAAATAAAACCATCAAAATCTTCTTGGCATTTAATACCTATTTCACAAAATAAATTTCCTTTGTGTTCTGAATATCTACATTGCCAATTTTGAGGTCCAACAACTTCATCTAATAAATCTTGAACATCTCTTGCATCAATATATGCAACACAAGTTGCACCCCATTGATTTGCACTTTGCACTCTCCATTTGTACGGTAATACTTTTTTTAAATCTTTTAATTCCATCTTTTTTAATTTTTATAGTTCAACTAAAGTTAATTCATATCTTAATGTATTTGCAACATTTGGAGCACTAAATAATTTTTCGTAATTCTTGATCCAGTTAAATGTTGGTACAACTTGTTCAAACTTTGTAATTTTTTTAATTGAGTTTGAAATTCTATCTGCTTCAGACTTCATTAATTCTAATTTTTTCATTATTTCCATATTTTATTTAATTCTTCAAAAGAATTGTATTTGTGAGTACCAATTAATTTAAATTCACTTTCTCCAGCATCAATAATTAGATTTAATAATTTATCAAATTCTTCCATTGTTGCTTCTGTTTGTCTTGGATTAAAAATAAAATCTTTTGGTAATCCAAATTTTTCATTTTCTTTATTTAATGCAGAATTTACTCGGCCTTTAAATTCAAATACAAACCAAAATTTTCTTTGTTTATATTCTTGCTCTTGTAATAAATCTTGTTTTTGTTGGTAGTTCATAGCTTTTGGTTTTTATTAAGTTTTATAAATATTAATATCCTAAGAAGTTGTAAACAATATTTAAATCTGTATCAATTTTAAATCTTGCTTGTTCTTCAATTCCTAAATCATCCCAAGCTATAATAATTGTGTTTCCAAAAACTCCTTCCGTAGTTGTCATTATTCCGTTTGCTCTAAGTACTTTTTCAATAGTTGTCATAGTTTCTAATTTTTTAATTCCCTACAAATGTATATATAAATACAATACAAAACAAGCTTTAAATGTTTTTTTTTAAAAATATGCTAACTAACTGAAAATCAATAAGATTAATTTAACAAAAAAAACCTTTGCACGTTTGCAAAGGTTTTTCTCGGAATCAAAAGTATAAACTATAAATATATATGGAACTACAAATATATTAATTTATTTTTTATTATTCCTAATTGTCATAACTTTTTCTGCTCCTCTCGATCCAAAATAAGCTACAACTATTGTAATCAGTAATGTTTCCATTAAATTAATATATCCAGTATTAAGATTAAAGCCAATAGAATCAACTCCATCTAAAATAATTGTTATACTTAAAACCAAAATAAGATATATTAAAACCATTGGCCTTACATTCTTACTTAACCAGGAATCAGAAGCCATATCTGCCTCCCATCTTTTAGTTACTTCTTGCATTTCTGCTAAATCCATTTCAAGAAGTTTTAAGGCCGTTTCTTTGTCTTGTGGTGTAATAGAATCAGATCCTTCAATTGCGTTGGCTAATCCTTTTAAAGCATCAATTCCAGTTATATTACCAGCTAAGTTTAAAACATCTGGAGCAACTCCTTTTATTGACCTTAAAAAATTACCAACTTTTGTTCCTCCTTCTTTTTTCATATTGCTTTATATTTTGTTTTACCATCAACTTTGTAGGCCTTCAAATTTTGTTTTCTATTTGATCCTAAATTATAACTAACGTGAATCCAGGCTGGTTCAATATCATCTCCAAATTCCCAAATTAATTGATCATAATCTAAATTTTCAGAAATAAATTCAAATATTTCTGCATTAGTTATTTCTCCATAAATATCAGCATCAAGATCAATTGCTTTGCCTTCACAATGTTGGCTTTTTAAACTCCCTCCAATAGCTTCGTTCAAAGCTTTGCTTCTGTAACAACTGCTAACACCAATAGGAACTCCAGCCCAAATTCTCAATGGCTCAAAAACTTCATTAGCCAATATTTTAATATTAGCTAAATGTTCAATTGTTGGCCTATTACTAATTCCTTTCCTGGAAGCAGTATTGCTTTTTATAACTTCTTTTAAACTTAAATGTTCGCTTATTTTTTCCATCTTTATAATTCAATAGTATTAGGATTTCTTCTCGGTTGAATATCTTGTTGCTTTACAAGTTTTCCTTCCTTATATTCTTTTAAAAGTTGCAGCATTAAAGGAGTTACATCTTCATCTCTTATTCCTAATTCCTTTCCAAAATATGCGTTTTGATTAATTTTTAAAGAATCTTTTTTAGTAACATCTTCAATAATTGCATCTCTTAAATCTTCTCCAGCTTGTTTTTTAAATTCTTCAACTTGTCTGGATTTTAATAATGTTTCAATTATATGAGCATCATCTAATTTTTCTTTAATTATTTCTTCAACCTTCGTTTTAAATTCAACCTCTCCTCCTTTCTGGATTAAAGACCAAACATAACCACCAATTGTTGCAGATAAAAAAAGAACTATTGCTACTAAATTTTTTTTAACCAATTCCATTACTTCGGTTTTTTGCCAATTTTATTTTCAAGATCATTATTTAAATTAATCAATGTAGTTAAATAATTTCTTGCATCTTGTTTTTTCTCTGGCTCGATTTGTTGAATAGCATTTGAAACTTGCGAAATTGCTAAATCTAAACTTTGTTTTAATAATTGTATTTCTTCTTGCGTAATCATATTTTATTTTTAAACTATTTCAGTAAATCCAGTACCAATTTTTTCATCAATTATTTCTTTTAACCAGCCTTCAACTAAAGCAACGCTTCCAGCATCATCTAATAAAGCCCATTCTTCTGGAGTACATTCTTTCATTTGAATATATGAAAAATTAGTTATTCTGCTAATCGGCAACCAACCTCCTTCAGTTTTAGCTGCTTCACTAAACCAATGTGTTAAATCAAAAACAACCGTTAAATTTTCTTCTAAAAATCTTGCAGTATAATTAATTATTGATCCAGTACTTACCATTCCTTTATCTGGCCTTTGTAGTTGTTTGTTTATTACTATCATTTTTTTAAATTTTTTGTTAAAGTTATTAAAAATTATTTATTATACACTTGTTATTTGTTCCCAACCAGAAGCAGTTGAAACATAAAGTTTGTTTATATCTGAATCATAAACCATTAAACCCCTTGTCGGACTTACAATTGCCGTTCTTTGAGCCGTTGTTAATCTTGGAGGTAAAAACCCTTTTGTTGTACTATCAACTTCTAATGCAGCAGTTGAATCAATACTATTATTTCCAATTGCTAAAGTTGTTCCTGGCCCAAAATAAGAATCTCCTAAAGCTCTTAATCTTATAGAATCAGCTCCCCCAACATCTGCAATTGCTACAAATCCATCTCCATTAGCTTCAGTTCCTATGTAGCCCATTAATGTTCCATTTGATCTTTTAACTCTAAACGGATTTTGAGCTTTTGCAATACCATCTCCCCAAACAGAAGTTATCCTTGCTTCTTCAACAATTAAAGCTCTTTGATCAGAAGCATTTCTTATATCTAATTTATTTAATGGATCATAAGTTGCATTCCCTCCTATCTTAACACCTCCATTATTTGCCATATCTAAATGCACAATTCCTCCAGCAGTTGTTCCATTTACATTACTTGCAGTTCTAAATCTTGCTATTCTTGTTGAAGCTACTGGATTATAAATTTCAAAATCGTGAACACCAGTATAAACTCCTCTTGCTTCAATTGAATCAGTTGAAAGTAAACCTCCCATTTTAATTGCTGCAATGTTTGCTATACTTCTTATGTACATTGATCCAGCACTAAAGGTATAATAGTTACCTCCTCCTTGTTCTTCAATAGCCATTAAATTAATACTGTCAAATGATTTTAAATTAATTCCAAAATCATAAGTTCCACCGTTATCTCTACCTAAAACTATTTTGCCGTTATCAAATATTGATAAATTTTTAACTCCTAAACTATCTTTAACCCTTAAACCTACTCCAGATCCAGTTCCTTCTCCTAAAATATCAAGTTTTGCAGTAGGTGTTGTTAATCCTATACCAACTCTTTTATCATTTCTAATAACTAAAGAATCATAATCTCCATTTAAACCTCCAAATCTTGCTGAATATTGAGTAGAATTATCGTTTAATCCTCTAACTGAAAATTGAGTATTTAATGCTTGTGTAGTATCTCCAACCGTAAATGCTCTTGATATATATGATTGACCAGCACCTCCAACTTTAAAAAACTCTCCAGTTGAATCTGTTAAAGAAAATTCTCCAGAATTTGCACTTTGTTTAAAACCTAATCTGGCTCTTTCTTGACTTAAACTATTTTGAACGGTAAAAAATCTATCATTTATTAATCCAGTTTCTTGTAAAAGAAGATTACCATTTTGCCACCTGGTATAAAATCCATTTGCATTAATATCTCTATTACCATTTAAAGATCCATTTCCAGTATAATAAGTATTTATATTTCCAGCTAAATAAGTTAGAAATTCTAAAACCGTAATTTTTTTACTTACGTCATAAACTCCAGGACTATCATAATTAGAAAAATCTAATAAATCAAAAGGTTGTATTGGATTACTTGTATTATCTGCTATGTATTGACTAATTTTTTCTGGCATAACTTAATTGTTTCGTTTTATAATGTTGTTTATTTTATCATTTAAAGTAAGATCATAACTTGCTCTTGTTGTAAATGTTGAATCTAATTTTTCTATTGCCTCAACCGTTACATTAACCCTTCTAAATATTGCCTCGTTAATTATATTATAATCCGTTACCTCCATTTTATTGCTTAAAATAACGTCTCTTGTTATTAACAAAGATACTAATCTACTAACTTTTTTAATGTTTAAATTCCATTTTGGTAAAACTTTTGTTTGTATTTGTGTACTCTTATAATTCGTATCTAAATAATTATCATTTTCAAGTTCTGGAGTAATTTCTGTTAATTTACCTTTAACTCTAAAAGATTGATATAAATTAAGATCAGTAAAATCAAATTCACTTCCAATTATATTTCCATTTTGGTAACTCTCAATTCTTACCGTTCCATCTGCTGCTAAATCTGAATAACCTATTAATTTAAACTTTTGACTTTCCTGGATTGTTGTACTACCTAAAATATTTAGTTCTGCTTCAATTGTATATTCTCCAGATCCAAAAGTTAAAAATACATTTTGCCAAAAAATAGTAAATACAACATAAAGTTGTTGATCTGGTGTTCCAGTTGTATAACCATCAATATATTCTCCAAAAGTATTATCTGTAATTGTGGCAACTTCTACTCCGTTTTTTAATAATTTGATAGTTATAGTATCTGAAGCAATTAATCTTCTGTAAATGAAAGTGTTTTTATCATTTTTCCAATAATCATTTGAAGCAGATCCAAAAACATTTTCGGTATAATCGCACTCGAATTTACAATAACAAAAATCATTTTCTGGTGTTTCTCCTATTTCTGGCAAAGAATTTCTTTGAATCTTAACGGCCATTCCAGGATAATATTCTGCTGGAGTACTATTAGGTAATTGTATTGTTATCATTCTTCTATAATTTTTAATTCATCTCCTTCAGTATCTTTTAAAACATCTTCTTCAGTTATTTTTGCACCTTCTGGAATAGCTGGTGTTCCTTGTTCTATTCTTGAACTTAAATTATAAGATACTCCAGAAGTTATTTGGCTTCCATCAACTAAACATTCAGTTATTACATTTCCAGCATCTAAATAAATTTTTAATTGTGTTTCTCCAGATAAAGGAATTAATCTATTTGGTGTTGGAAAAGGATTAATACTGCTTAATTCATCAATTTCATAACCTAATTGATTACTTTCTTCAATCCTATGAATAGCCCAAAAATCTGTTAGATCTGTTATTGCTCCATCAGTACTTGTCCAAGTTGTTTTCATTATCGTATCTTCTCCAGATAAAACTTGGCCTCCTAAATCTACTAAAGTTGTTGGATGGAATGTTTGAATTACTCCACTCCAAATTGAAGGATCATAAAAACCTTTGTTATAATCATAAACATTAATTGCTGGACTTAAAAATAAATAATCAGTATTTCCAGAAACTCCCAAATCTGAAACTCCATCTAAATTTGAAGTTACTGCTAATCTTATTTCATAATCATTTAAAAAAGAATAATTACTGGCTTTATCATTTAGGTTGTAATTAGGTTTTGAAAGATCGTAAAAAATAGGATCAACATCTGCATTACTTAACCAGTCTTGCCAAGATATTTTTAATCCAAATCTTCCAACATAATTTTGAAGGCCTCCAGCATTTGAATCAGTTATAATTGAAACATCATTAAATTGATCTCCAGCAGCTAAATTATAATTCCTGGTAGTTATATCATTTATTTGTTGAACTCCTCCAGAAACAATTGCAGAAGCTATATTTCCAAATGTATAACTATCTAATTCAAACATTTGTTCTGTTAATGGATTATAAGCTATTAATTTAAAATCTAAACTATTTAAAAAAGCTTGTTTATTAAGATCTAAATAAAAGTTATAATCAACTACTAATCCATCTTCATTCCAGGTAAAAGCATCTGTTGAAGGAGTACCAACTCCAATTTGTTTATTGTGTTTGTAAATATCATATTTTGTAAACTCCATTAATCCAGGAATATCAGCAGATAAATCATAATTTTTAACATCTGCTAAAAGCATTACTCTATTACTTCCAGCAGAACTTAAAGTATTATCTCCAACTTCAACTCCAATTAAGTATTTGGTATCTCCTAAATTTATTTTATTGGCTAAAAAAGCTTTTTGTAAACTTGAATATTCCATTTCCAAAGTAATAAGCAAATCTCCTCCAGATAATACTGCTTCACAAGAAGTTATAAAATCATCTCCAGAAGTAGCAGCAACTCCTTCACTATTTAAAGCTCGATCATAAATAAAATTCTGTTTTAGATCACTTAAAATTGTATTTTCATATTCATTTTGTTCTGGTAAATAAGATATGTAAACTCCAAATCTATCTCCAGCAACAAAAGGTGTTGAATCTCGGCCAACTAATATTTCTATTTTTGTTTTTGTTGAAGCTAAAATTCCTTCTGCATCTAACAAAGTATTTCCATCAAAATAATCAACACTTTTTATTTCGTAATCGTTTTGAAAACCATTAAAATTTTCATTAAACCAGGCAACCGATCCAGCAAATTCATCTATTTGAAAAGGTTTTTCAGTATTTGGATTTGATAAGTTTATTCTAAAACCAGCATTAAAAACGTATTTAAGACTATTTAAGCCATTAAATAAAGTTGGTAGTACATTGTTTTCTAAATTAGTTAATTGACCTTCTAAATAGAAGGGAACGATCATAAATTCGTGTTCTATTATAAATCTTTGAACATATAGTGCCGGACTGCTAACAAAACGAACTCTTGCAGATCCAGTTTGCCAATCTTTATAAGTTCCTAATCTTGTCATATCAACAAAACTTGTATCTCTTACTCCTCCTCCTAAATCTGCTCCTATTCCAGTTGCATAATAACCTTGATCATTATTAGAAACTTTTGAAATTGTATTAAAACTTTCAGCATTTTCTATTAATCCAAACTTATAATTTAAAGCAACTAAATCATTTTTACCATCAATCCTAACTCCTATTATTCCTCCAGGTAAAGCAATTAAAACTCCAGTATCAATAACCATTGTATTTCCTAATACAAAAGTAATTGGTAAAGTTGGAACTAAAACTGGTGTTCCTCCAATATTTAGACCTAAATCAACAACATCTCCAGCAGCAAATCCTTCATTAATAAAATCATAACCATCATTTGAAACAATTGTTAATAATGTTCCAGACTTTGTTAATATCCAGTTAAAACCTCCTGGAGGAGCATAAACAACCCCCCAGCTAATATCAACTGAAATTTCAACTTTTACATTCGTTAAAACTTCTCCAGTTAAATTTGTGGTAAAAGATCCTAAATTAGAAACAAATCCAGGATCATTTTTAAATTCATTAAAAAATTTAACGCTATTTACTATTGTTTTAATTGCCATTTATCATATTTTTTAATTGAGAAATAACATTTAAAGCATCTTTTGAATTTAAACTTTCTTTGGCCTTATTTAATTTTTCTTCTATACTCTCGAACTTCTTTATTTCTTCTTCAGTTCCTTCTTCCTTCAGCTTAGTTACGGCCTTTTGATACTCTAAATTTGCAGCCTTATTTAATGCAATAGAATTTGCTTTTAAATCTTCAATTATTTTAGTAAAGTTATCCATTTTTATTGTGCTATTATGAAAGTTTCTTTTAAGTTTGGAGCATATTTAAATTCTGTATAATATGTTATTGTAGCATAATCAGAAAATAAATTCCAGCTAATATTTAAAACCCTTCCAAGATTACCGTTTGAATCTGTTATGTAATTATTATCAATTAGCTTCACAAAATCATTTAATCCAAAAGGTATTCTTACATTATTATAAACTTTTCTTTGCCTTTTATTTGCGTTTGTTACCCAACTACTCTCATTCCAGTATTTTTGATACATTTTTGGAGCAGAAAAAGAAACACGATCATTAACTGGTATTTTACCTCCTTTCAAAAATAATAATTTAGGTATTGAATGTGAATTATCGCTTACCTTTAACATTCCAACTTTATTATTCATTGTAGAAACAAAGTTAGTTCCAGATCCAAAAGCACCAGTTACCGAATCTATTAAACCAGCCACAACTTTTAAAGTGTTTTCAACTGCATTTAATTGATCTTTTCTGTTACCTAAAGCATAAGGTATTTGGATTTCTTCTATACCTTTTAAATATTTAGCTTTTAAATTATTTACGGTTATAGCATCAGTAACTCTTTCTAATGAAGATCCAACATAATTATCTATTGTCCAATCATCTCTTAAATCTATTTTAAAATCTAAAGACCATCTTGCATTTAATTCATTTGTGTTATATTTCTGCTCCTCAATTAATACATCTGGTAATTGATATGTTGAAGTTTTTACCCAATATGGATCATTTAAACTTCTTAAATGTAGATCATTACCAACTATTGCATATTTACCATTAAATAATTCTCTCATTACCTGGAAAAATTCGCCACAACCATAACCAAAATCAATTTGATTTGGTATTCCAGATTGTGTTCCTTTATAAGTTGTAATTAATCCATCTAATAAACTAACATTATCTTGTCTTGGATTTGAAGGTAAAAAATAAACATCGTCTAATTCCGTAATTGGACTTACAAAATTATAACCTAAAGCAATGCAAACTCGTTCCATTGCCGTTCTTAACTTCATAACCTTATGTTGTCTTACTGGAGGTAATAACAATTGAAAAAGTTTATTTGCTAAGTTAATAACTGCTGCCAATAAAACAATTGCATAAGATAAATTGATTAATGCTTTTGCTGCAAACCAAACAACTGCTCCAATTGCTCCTCCTAATGGAATAGAAGTTAAAGCTATTCCAGTTGCAATATCAGTAGCAACTCTTTCAATTGATTCAGCTAATTCTTTAATCATTAAAAATAAAACAACATTTGAAATAATTAATTCAACTGCATTTATTTTTTTTTCAACAACGTAATCTATTGTTGTATAATTTGAAGAATTTATTATGCCTATGTCCTCCAGGAAACCAAAAGTTAAAGCATCTAATCTATCTTGTAAATTATTTAAACCATCTTTCTTGATTACTTTAGCATTAACAGATCCATCTTCTAAAAGTGAAACATCATCTGACAAATTTATAAATCCATCGAAAACAGATAAATTATTTGTATTGTTAAAGCCCTTTATTTTAAATGGAATACCCTCAAATATTCCAGGAAAACCGTTATTAATCCAGTCTTTTAATATTGTGGCCTCTTTATTTACAAATCTAAAAGTATCAATAGTAATATTTGGTTGAATATTATCATTGTCAAATGAAGCTTCAATTTCAATATCAGCCCATTCTACTGGAGGATTAACGGTTAATCCGTTAATTTCAAAAGATTCTCTGGTATTTATTGTGTTTTCGGCCATTAATAATTACAAAAATAATTAAAATATACTCTTTTTAATGCTGGATCTTGTGTTTGTTGTCTTATTATTTGACTTCATTACAACCATCATTTCTTTTGTTATCTTATTGAATTTAACTTCGTCTAAAACTGGCTGCTTATTTATAGCCTCCTCAATTCTTCTATTTGTATTAATAATAGATTTTTCTAATGAATTAAATTTACTTAAAATTTGATCATTTGTTTGCCAATTAGTATTTAAAACTTTTGGCTGGTTATAATCATTTAAACCAGTCAATAAACCATTATCATATTTTTCAACTATTGAGGTAATTTCATCTGTTGTTCTTCCTCCAGTTCTTTTACTTTGTGAAGGATTTAATATTTTTTCAGATCCATCTGCTCTTATTATATAGCCATCTCTTTGAGTGTTTAAATGTGGACTTCCTAAAGCATCTGCAACGGTTGTATTTGTTCCAGTATAAAATGTAGGTATTGCATCTATTACGGCTGGTAAAGCTCCTAAAAGAAGGCCTACTTCTGGTATTGCTTCTTGTGGACTTTTGCCTTGTTCTAATAAAGCAGATAATATTTTAAAACCAGCAGTTTTTAATTCTTGTTTTCTAACCTCTTGTTGCCTTTCTTTTTCTAATTCAGCAGCACGTTTTTTTTCTGCTGCAATACTTTGATCAGCTCCTAAAACATCTCTTTGTGCCAACTCTCTTAATTGATCTTGTCTTTTTTCATTAGCTGCAATTTCTTTATCTATTGCTTCAATTTCTTGTTCACTTCTTTTTGTAGAAATTTGTTCTAATTTAGATAAAATGCTTTTTTGTATTTCAACTCTTAAATTAGAATAGTATTCTTCAAGCTTCAATTCATTTTCTAATTCAGTTTTTCTTTTTTCTAAATATTCTTGAAAAACATTACTTTTTTTACCAGCTAATTCTTTTACTTTTTCTTCTTGAAATTCTCCATTGGCCTTAAAAAATTCTTCAGCTAATTTCTGCAATTCTTGTTCTTCTTGTCTTTTTAAAGCTACTCTTAAATCTTTTTCAACTTGTGAATTTCCTTTTATTGATTTAATTTCTCGTTCAAATTTTGTTTTGATTACCTTTCTTTGTCTTTCAAAATCATCACTAATAAATCCATTTTCAATATCTTCTAATTTTTGTCTTAAAAGTTCTAATTCCTTTAATCTATTTTGATATTCCTTGCTCGTTTTATCAGTATTTCCAGCTATTACTTCAGCTAAATCATTATCACTTTGAGCAATTTCTTTGTTTAAATTAATATTAGCATCTTTTAAACTTGATAAAACACCTTTAAATCTTCCAGCAGTTTCTCCAGCTTCTATTACTAATTTGCTTCTTTCATCTTTTAACTTATTTAATAATCCTTGATCCCTTCCAGTTTGAATACTTAATTTTTCTTGTGCTGCAATTTGATCTTCTACACTTTTTATTTTTAAAAGCAAATTTTGTTTTTCAATTTCTGCTGCTTCTAATCCAGCCTTTATTCTTAATTTATTATCTTCTCTTTCTTCTATTAATAATTGTTTCCTTCTTTCTGCAAATTCTTCATCTAACTTTTTAGAATCTTCTCCAGCAGCCCTTCTAATTCTAATATCATTTTGTAAAGCAATTATTTTTTCGTTTGTTTCTTCTTTTATTAATTTAACATTTTCTTGCGATTGTTTTCTTGCCCTTTCTGCTTCTGCATTAAAAGCTTCTTGTGCCTTCATTGCATCTGTTGCCGAATCTCTAAAAGCTATAAAGGCCGTTACTGCTGCTGCTAAAACCGTTACCAAAATACCAACTGGATTTGCTTTAGTAACTGCATTAAAAGCTCTCATTGCTACGGTTGCTCCTTGAACACCTCCAGTTAATGCTGCTTGTGCAACTTTTAAAGCATTTGTTGTTATTGTATATGCTTTTGTTATAACATTTGTTGCCGTAACGGTTAGTTTATACGTTAAAAAAGCAGCAGTTAAAGCTCCAATTGTAGTAATTATTCCAACTAAATTATCAGCTAAAAATCTAACTACATTTGCCATTCCTTTTGCTGCTCCAGTTCCAGAATTAAGGTTTAAAATGAAACCTTCCCAAGCTGAATTTAACAAAGCTAAAGCTCCATCTAAAGTATTTAATCTTTCTTCTGCCATCACTTTTGCAGCTCCTCCAGCTTTTTCTAAACCTAATGTTAATTCTTCTGTTGTTTTTGTTCCTTCTGCTAAAATAAGGAAGGAAGCAGCAGCATTTTTACCAACTAATTGAGCAGCAGTACCTAATTTATTTTCTGAATTAGCAACTTTCTCCAGGCCTTGTTCTAATGTTAATCCAGCTTTATTTAAATTAATAAATGAAGATTTCAAGTTATTACCAGCCATTGAACCACTTATACCAGCATTTGCTAATGTTCCAAGTAAAGCAGTCGTTTCTTCAACATTTATTCCAACTGCTTTTGCTGCTGGAGCTGCGGTTTTCATTGATTCTTTGAATTTTTCTAAATCTAATGCAGAAGTTGAAAAAGATTTGGCCATAACATCAACAACTCGTTGAGTTTCTTCTGCTCCTAATCCAAAACCTCCTAATGTTGCTCCAGCTATTGCAGCAGCTTCTCCTAAATCTGCTCCTACTGCTGCTGCTAAATCTAATGTTGCTTCAGTAGCATTTAATATTTCAGATTCATTAAAACCTAATTTAGCAAATTCTGTTTGTAATTGTGCAACTTCATTAGCACTAAAAGAAGTTGCTGCTCCTAATCTTAAAGCATCTTCTGTTAATACTTTAACTCCTTCTTGTGTCGTTCCTAAAACACCAGCTAATTGAGCATTTGCAGATTCAAATTTTCTTACTAATCCAATAGAATCTTTTAATACTCTAAAAGCACCCATTACACCAACCGTTAATCCAGCAGCTCCAGCCAAACTTGTGAATGATCCTTTTAACCTTTGTAAAGCACTACCATAATTACCAACATTTCTTTGGCTCTGGCCAACGCTTTTATCTACACTTTTTAATTTATTATCTAAAGCAGTTATATCTTTTAATAAAGCTTTTGCTTTTGCAGATCCTTCTCCTTCACTTAATGCAAGATCTTTATATTGTTTTCTTAAAGCAATTAATCTTTTACTTTCTTTTTCATAAGCTCCAACTAAATTTAATTTCTCTCTGGCTAATTGCTTATTTATTTTATTTTGTTCTTGTAATTGTAATTTTATCTCAACATTTTGTTGAATAGCATTTGATCTTGCAACTTTTAATTTTTTTTCTATTTCAATTCGTTCTTTAGCTATTTTAGCTTTTTGATCATATACTTTATTGCTTTTTTGTATTTCATCATTTAATTTTTTAACATCATTAAAACTTTTTCCTTCATTTAAGTTTAAAGCATTTTTACTGGCCTTTGAAATACTTTTCAAAGATTCCTCAACCTTATTTAATGAAGCTAATATTGTATTTAATCCAGCTTCTACACTTTGAGCATCTACAAACTCATTAAATTTAATCTGCTTTGCCATTTTTGTTCATTGTTTTAATGTATGAATTATAATCTGCTACACTTATTTTTTTAGCATCTATTTTTATTCCTTGTTCCTTCTCTATCATTACTATTGATTCTCTAAAACTAACACCAATTGGAGCAGTTTTTTCAATTTCTTTTAATCTATTTTCTGCAATTCTAATATGATTTAATAAAAATCTATTATCAGTAATTACAAAATCATTTTTTAATATAGCTATTCTTTTTTTATGATCCAGAACTTCAATATAATTTTCTGAAAATCCAAATTCTTCAATAAATTCATCATAAATTTTAGCCCAAAACTCCTCTAATTCTTCAGTATTTTCTTCTTTTAGCTTCCTATAATTTGGTAGTATCTTAATATAAGCTAAATTACCAGTTTCGTGTACTTTAATCCAATTCCATTGTGGTAAGGTATCTATACTATCATAAACATTACAAACCTCTTGTAATGGCTCTTTTGAACTCTTGAATAATTGCATCTTTTATAAAAAAAATAAGTTGTTGTAGGTTTTCATCTTGAAGCCCTAAAATATCTTCTCCCCAATCATCAAATAAATTATCATCTCCTTTTATTGGATCAGCAGAAATTGTAAAATAATCATTTCCAGGAATTACAACAAAACTACTATAAAATTCTCCAGTCTGGAATAATGTTATTCTATCAAATGGCAATCCATCTTCAATTTTCAATTGTACGGTAAGATCAGAATAATCTCTACCTCGTACATTCTCTAATCTAACTCCAAAGCTATTTTCGCCTTGACCAAATAATTGCTTATTTGTATTTAAATCTATTATAAAATCCTTAACCTCTTCTCTTGAAATTATGGATCTTATAATAGAGTTAATATCTAATGTTCTTAAATTAGCCTTTATTTGCTTTAAAATAGTCATTAGTAATGCTACTCCTAATCATTATTAGAAGTAGCTTTTTTACCAGTAACTTTTTCATAAGCATAATCAATATCAACATTGTATATATTGCAGTTTCTTGAATGAATTTTTACAAATTCTTTCTTACTCATTTTTTTACAAGCATCAATGTTAAATTCTAATTTACCTATTTTAAAAGTTTTCATATTTCAAATTTTAAAGTGCCGTTATTTTCTCATTAGTTGTTTGACTAAAATCAAATCCAGCCTTTGTTGCGGTTACCGTTATAAAATCTCCAGTTACTTGGGCTGGTATTGTAAAGGTATAAGTTCCATTAGGACTTTCAATTGCAGCAGAAGCAGTTATTGAAGCAGCAATTGTTTCATTAGTAATAGTAAAATCTCCTAAAACTAATCCAGTAAAAGGATCTCCAGCAGCAGAACCATCAACATCATAAAGTTCAATCGAAATTTCTGTTGCTAAAGAAGCAGTTCCAAATCTTGCTAAAACATCAATTAAACCAACTTTGTTTAATAAATCAGTTTTATGATCTGAAAAAGCCAAAGTTCTTAAATCTCCATCTTTAACTAAACGATCCCATTCTGTTGAGAACATTACATTAAATCTGTTTGATTCAGTTGGGAAATTAATTTTACTAAAGAAAGTTTCTTTGTTTAGTCTTATAGGATCTAAAAATAAATCTCTTGTAACTACTCCATTAATTCCATTTGCAGAATCAATCATAAAAACTCCTAATTCAACACATCTATTACCATCTAATTTAGCTGCTAAATCTGCTCCAGCAGCATAAAAGTTACCAGTCATAGTTCTTGTTCCTTGACTAATAAATAAATTTTCATTATCTACCGTTTCAAAGTTAGGATCTGCTCTTTCTGTTACAAAGTTTTTAAATCTATCAGATAAAAACCATCTTAAATTTTTGTCGCTTTGAGCTAACAAAGCATCTATTTCAGCTTCTCCAAAAGGATTTGATAAATTTACTCCATTAACAGATCCATCTGCTTTAAAGTATTCAACAAAAACAAATTTTCGAGCTATACCTGGAGTTGCAACACAACTTGAAGGTTGCAAGTTAAATAATCCAGTATCACAATTACATTCTTGTGCCATTTTTTTAAATTTTTAAATTATTATTAATTTTAATTACAAGCCAAACATAATTGGCTTGCTATTATTGGTAAATCTAATCTTACCTCAACTCCACTTGTTTTGTCGTTAAATACCCTTCGAGTATGCCCTTTGTCGGTAGTATAAACTCCAAATTTAACGTGGTTAATTGCCGTAAAATTAGAAAATTCTCCAATATTTTTATTATTATTTAATTCATCTATAAACTGGTAAACCATATTTCTCATTGGCTTAATTGCCATTCTGTAATGATCAGCAGTTAACCAATTTTCTTCATCAGTATTTACAAGAAAAAATACCTTAAAATCTGAATTTCTATCTATTCTATCTTCTTCTAAATTGTTAAAATCATCCCTTATAACCTCCAGCAGATAAACCATTGGAAATTTATTAGTATCTAATTTAACTTTGTCTAATTCATTACTTGTTGCTATTACCGTTCCATAGTAATATTTCATTTTTGGTAATTCAATAACATTTCCAGTTATTATACTTTGTCCAGTTACGGTAAAACATCTGTTCGGATCAAATTCAAATCCAGGATCATCAATTACCGTATATATTATTCCATTATGTTCAAAAGTTGATCTTGGCCTTAAATACTTTGTATTACAAGTTTTAACGGTATAACTCCCTCCGTTATCTACTACACTATTAATTTTAATAGAAGTATCAATAGAAGCAACTAAACTACCTACTACATCAACCGTTTCTATTCTATCTTTACAACTCATAAATTAATATAAACCTTTTTTCCAAACAACCTTACGGCCAAAAACCTTAAATAGTTGTCTATTTTTTTAAAAATATTCTTGTTATTTATGATATTACTCCATTCCAACATCTCAATATCTGCTAATTCTTGTGCTATTTGATAACCTAAATCTTTGTGCATATACTGTGTTTGGTATAAATAATCGTGTAATAAGGCTGCAAAAAAGAAATTTCCATAACTTGGAAAGATCCACCATAAAAATCTTGGTACACTTGATCCATCAAATTCAAATCCTTTTGGAATTTTAACTGAATGTTCTGGATCTAAAAAAACTCTTATAGAATTATTTAATCTAAAATGTTTTCCTTTCTCAATAGGATAAATTAAACTAAATTTTATTGATCCTTTAATCAATTCTTCTAAGATATTTTCTTTAGTAATTAAGATCATTTTTTACTAAATTTATTTTTAATCATTACAAATAATTTATCAATATTCAAAGCAATAACTATAATAAAAGAAATTATAGAAACTAACTTTAATACTAAAGCTAAAATTAAATCTATTTCTGCTAATGTTAATCCTCCAGTAATCATACCTAAAATTAATGAAACTTTTGTTGTTAATATCTCTATTTTTCCTTGTTGCATTTTATAAAGTTAAGTAGTTAATTAAATAATCTTTTGCAGATTGATCCATATATTCTAAATTACTATTTTGAATACCATTAATTAACGGTTGTGTATTTCCTAATCTATAAGCATATAAAAAAGGAGCTATTTCTGTTGATAGTTGAGCAACCTTTATTTCTGCATTTAATTTTTTTACTTCATCTTCATCATTTGAATTATCCAACATCATAAAATAAACTACAAAATTCATAGTTCCATTCATTAATGTAATCTCTCTTTCATCGCATCTTTTACTATATTCAGCAACTACTATTTGATCTTGTTCCCAAAGTTTTTTATTCATAATTATATTTTTATAAGTTCCATTGCCAAAACTTCTAAATTACCTCCATAAGAATCAGATCCTCCTCCTTTTGAATTTCTGGTTAAACTAAACAATAATATTTCTCCTCCAACTACTCCAGTCATTGTTCCAAGTACTATCTCAAATTGAACATCTTGCAATTCTGTGCTAACATCTACATTTTGTTGTGGAATATTTGTTACGGTTGTGCTTGTATTATCTCCGTTTTTTGTAATTGCATAATTAACTATTAAACCAACCGTATCTCCAGCACCTCCATTTGAGCTTAATCTACAATGTAGTTTCATTGCTAAAGTGCTTCCATCATACGGCAAACCATTACTTAAACTATCATTATAATGAACGGCATCATCAGCAGTTCCAGAAAAAGATAAATAAACTCCAGCTCCTCCATTAATAAAAAATGTAGCTCCTTTAGGTAATAAACTATCTAAAGGAACACTATTAGGCAGCCATTGAGCAGCATTACCAGCATTTAAAACTAAAATTGCTCCATTAATATAAGATCTTAACTCGTTTAAATCACTTCTATACCAAGTTAAAGATTCTGTTAAAGTTGTTGGATCAGCAGTTAGATTATCAAATTCTATTGCATTTACACTTGTTTTACCCATATTAATTTTCTCCGTGTTTAATTGCAACCCATCTAACACTTGTTAGATTGTTAATATTATTAACCGTCATATTAATTGTAAATCCAGCAGAAGTTATATTTGTTACTATTGGAGTGTAGGCATTTCTATTTATAGCTTCACACGTTATTATTGGAGAATAATTAGCATCTGCAAAAGGTGTTGCAAAAGTTACCGTTGCAGTTTTAGGATTACCAGTAAAAGTTGCTTTTAATACAACTCCACTTTTTTGTTTTATTTTAGCACTCTCAATAAGTTGATTTGTATATCCAACATCTGGAATCCATCTATTGCCAAATTGAGCAATACCATTTGTTGAATAGTCTGCATCATAAGCAGCACCTCTTTGAATTATATCATCTCTTAATATTAAACCATCTGGAGAACACGCAAAAGCTCTTTCTTGACCAGCAATACCATCATAAAAACTTAAAGCAGTTTGTGTTGGATCTAAAATTAATCCTCCTCCATCTCCATCTTGATTACCAACATTATCAATTACATATTGTCCTGGCCTATGATCTACATTTGTATATAATCCGTTACCAAAATTATTTAAAACATAATCAAATAACCCAGCATTTGCTCCATCTGAATATTGATACCTAATAACGCTTGTTGACAAAACCGTTCCATAACCTTCAATGTTAAATCTTCTATCTCCTAAATTTAAAGTTCTTTGAAAATCTGTTGTTGTTAAATCTGAATTACCTATATTAAAACTTGAAGTTATATATCCAACATCATTATTTAATTCGCTTATATTATCTCCAGGTTGTAAAGCAGTACCTATTAAAGTTTTTTCTGCATTGGTTACAAAAAAATTAACTACTCCTTCTGTTATATTATCTGAAGTATTAACTGAAATATCAAAAACATCATTACCAATATTTAATTGATAACTTTCATTTGCTCCAGGATTAATTATGGTAAGTGAAATTTTATTTGCAGTTCCAATTAATTTATCTTGTAAATAACCTGGAGTTGTATCTGCTCCAGTTACTTTTACTTTTTCATCATTATCAGCATTACTTACTGGAGTTACATTTCCAAATTCATCTTTTTTCTTCCAAATTCCATCAGTATCTAAAAACAAAGTAAATGCACCAGAAGGAGCATTAGGAACACTTGCAGCAGCTATTTGATTAATAATATATTGGCTCATAAATTAAATATTTGTCCGTTATTAGTTAAAGTTCCATTGTTTAAAATGTACCCTTTATGTACAACTAATTGGCCTCCTAAATCAATAGTAAAGTTACTATTTAAATCTAAAATTAAGTTATAATATAAATTATATTGATACCTATTTTCTATTATTTGACTTTCTCCAGCAATAAAATGATATTTAATACCATTTGCAGCTCCTCCTCCAGAAGCAGAAATTTCTAAAGTGCAATCATTTATTTTGGTAATAGTAATATTATTACCAGCCTTTAAAATAGCTTCAAGATCACAAGCATTTAATGTATTATCTAAATATATTGTCTTTGGCATTATGGAAAATCTTTATAAGATAATTTTACACTAATTGTTCCAGCAGTATTATCTTTTGCTTCATATCTAATTCTAAACCAATTACCTTTAAAATAATTACTTTTTATCTGGATTTGTTCATCATCAATAATAAATTCTCCAGTACTATCACACTTGTTTGCTAAAACATACCATTCAGAAGGATTTGGAATACATTTACCTCCAGTAAATCCTTGATCTATATAAATAGAAGGAATACCATCTGCATTGCTTAAATCAATTAAAAGCACCCATTCTGTTCTTTTATCTAAATTAACTTCTTGACTTGTAACACTTATTGAAGCATCTGCATTATTTAATAATTGGAAATTTCTCATATTCCAGCAGTATAACCAATATGTTGTACGTTTTCTTCTGGATAATCTAAAGGTTTATCACAAATATACCATTGAATATTGTTGTAATTTTCAACGGCCTGGTTATATGATTCTATTAAATTAAATCCATTATAAGGTAAAATATTACTTACTTCTGAAGCAGTACGCATTACTCCAGAATCAGTTACTTCAAAATTAGTATCTCTAATAAATTGAAAGTAAATAAACTGGATTAACATCTGTTTTATTCCTTCGCTTCTTCTTATGCAGTTACCATCATCAATACTAAATTCATTAAATAGATCAATGTATTTTTGTGTTTGTGGAACTTGTGGAGTTGATCCAGTAAGATCTGAAACAAATAAATTATATAATTCAGCTCCAAATAAACGCAATAAATAATATTGCTCGTATTTTTCAATATAAGAAGTTAAACTACCATAAACCGTTTGGCTAATTTGATATTGGCCTATAAAATCAGAAGTTTGTAATATACTCATCTTTATTGATATTTAGCAATTCCTCTTTTTACGCATTCATCAGCTTTAGCTTTTGAAACTCTATAAGCTTTTCCATCAATTAAAATATAACCATTAAATTCTTTTTCTGGAGTAGCTTTTTTAGTTTCTGCTATTTCAACTTTTTCAGATTTTGCTTCGATTGTCTTTTTTGTTGGTTGTTTCTTTGCCATAACATAAGGTTTTATACCACCAAAAGCCCATAACTTTCGTTATAGGCTCCAGGTAGTCAATTAGAATTAAGGTGTTTCTAATGCAGCTTTATCAGTTGTAAAATCTCCTTTTACAAAAGCAGTTCTATCATTGTTTTTAACAACAACAAGACCTCTCCATTCAGCTAAAATTGTAACTAAATTCTTTGTAAAATCGTCATTTTCATAACCAACAGACATTTCAACCATTCCTCTATCATAAATTGTAGCAAGATCGAAATTACCAACCAGGTAATCATCTTGTGCAACCAATGTAGATTCAATAATGTTTACTCCATCTAAAGATAATTGTCCAGCTACTAATTGTAATTGATCAATGTATCTGTCATCAGTAGATCCAACTTTTACAAGTTTTAAAGAAGTTACATCTGAAGGATTCATTAAGATATAATTAACTCCATCTTGATCAGCTAATTTAACTTGGTTCATTGCAACTCTTAATACATCAACAATGTTTGCATTGTCAACTGAAGCAGCAAATGTTCCAGCAGCAAAAGCAGTAGCAACCGTTCTAATACCATTCATATTAGATCCAGTATTATTTCCTTGATAAACTTGGTTTTCCACATCCTTTACCAATTCTCTCATTAACTCATTGTTAACTTCAGTTTCCATAAAAGAAATATCTCCTAACATCTCTTTAGATATTTTGATATAAGCAGTTCTTTTCTTAACCGTTTCAGAATTAACAACAAGATCAAAATCAATTTGATTTTTTAATGCACCTTCAGCAGTTCCTCCAGCAGCTCCATCTTTGTTAGCCTGGTAAACCCAAGAAATAACATTAGATTCAGCAGCTCCTCTTGAAACAATATCAAAAAGTCTAATTCTTCTTGAAGCAATATTATTAATTCCAGCTAATCTTTGTTCAACTGGTACATTACCTCCAGATACGTTTGTTGAAATTAACATTGGAGCAGCAGCTTTAAAGCTAACAGATTTGTTTCTGTCCTCTTTCATTTCTGTTAATAAATCAACGTGTTTTTTAAGAGAATCAAAAATTGTTTCTCCTTTTTCAGTACGATCAGATTTTTCTTGCTCTGTTAATTTTTTAATTGCAACTCCGTGTTGCTTTAAAGTTTCATTTAAAGACTTTAATTGCTCGATCTTGTCTGCTTCTAAAGTAGCTAATTTAACTTTAAGTTCTTCTGCTACTTCATTAGAAGTTTTTGCAGATTCTTTTAACGCTTTAATTTCTTCTGAAGTAAAAGCATTTTTTTGATTATAATAACCAGCTAATTCTTCAGCAGTCATTTTTGCTAAAACTTCAGCAGATTTTTCTTCGAATTTTTCCATTTCTGTTTTTATTAATTATTATTATTATTTTTTCAATAGATTTAAATAAAACTCTTTAGCTTCATTCGGCTTATTCTGGTTAGTGTTATCATTAAACGGCTTACCTTCTTTAAGTGAATTAATTAAATTGTTGTATTTGAGTTGGCATACTCGTAAATTATTTTCTATTTGTTCTAATCTTTCATCAGTTCCTTTACCATTTTTTAAAGCATTTAAATAACCGTTTACCTGGTTATTAAGCTTCTCCAGGTATTCTGTTTCATTACCTTTTGAAACGCTAAAAACTGGTGTTTCTGAATTTGCTCCAAATGTAACTGCCGAAGCTTCCATTAAATTAACCTCTTTTAATTCTCTTATTCCAGAATCCAGGAAATTAATTTTATCTTGAACTAACATAAAGCCAATTGAATGTTCTGTAATAATTCCATCTTGGTAATCTAAAAAAGCATCATTGCCCTTTGTTGATCTTCCTAAATCAGCAGTAATTACTAAATGATCATAAGTTTCTTGCATTGATTTGATCAGTCCAATTTCGTGTTCAAAGTCGTGGTATCTTAAAAACTTAATTTTTCTATTGCTTGGACTTTCTGGACCTCTTTCTTTTATGCTTTTACTAAATGCACCAAAAGTAATTACATCATTATCAGAATCTACATTATTAAAAGAAGCTGCTGCAAAAGTTACCCTTCTTCCAGCAGTATCAAGATCCTTTATTTCAAAAGCTATATTTTTTGTTTGGAATAAATTACTCATTATTTTCTATTGTTAGTTTATTTAAAATATCTTCACTTATTTGATAATGTTCTTTTAACATTTCTATCTTTGCTTCTTGGCTAATAGGCATATTTAAAACAACATTAACTCCTTCCATTACTATTTTGTCCTTCTCTGCTTCTTCTTTTAAATCAGATTGTAAAGCAGAAACATATTCAAAGTTCTTTCTAATTCTATAATTACCTTCTGGATAATGATTTTCTGCTATGAATTTTGTATGCTTATAAGCTATTTTTTCAGCTAAAGGAATAATTACATTTGTGTACATAGCCTTTTCTGCTTCTTTTCTGTTGTTATAAGTCTTATTATCTGGATCATTAAATAATGAACTATCCAGGCCAAAAACATTACACATTGCACGTAATGTTATCACTCCTTTTTTAACCAATTCAAGATCTGTTGCACTCATTCCCATTTGAATATATGATAGATCCTGGTTTGTAACTCTAATTTTACCAAAGTTTTTTGTTCCAGAATTATCTCGATCATAAGCAGATTGGATTTTTAACGCTTCACTTTCAACCATTGGCCTATTACCTTTATTTGTAATCATACCAACAATTCCTCTATTCTTTAATAAATGTGCATCTGCTTCCCATTTATCATTTCCAACTTCAATAACATATTTAGCAACATCAAAAACACTTAATCCATTATATGATTCTTGGATCGTACTATAAGAAGGATTAAACATTAATGTATGCTCTAATTCTTCAGCAGCAAATGTTCTTTTAGTTCCATCAATTTCAAATTTATATCTTGGATTTGGAAGGAAAAAGTTTTGACTGGTTTTTACTTGAATATTTGCAGAAGGTAAAACATCTATTTCAGCAATTTTACCAGATAATGTTTCTCCATACAAATATGAATTACCATTGCCAAATAAATAAACAAGCATTTGTTCATCAATATCTTGCATTGTGTAATTCTTTGAAGGATTTGGATTTTTAATTAAATCGTTTATTGTAGTATCATAAACTTCAATCCATTGGCCGTCTTTTTGCTTTTGTTCTACTATCCATTCAACACCTTTAAAAACATCAATAACCTTTCTTAATACTGAATAAGCATCTGTATTATGTTCATAAGGAGAAACAAGGTTTTTGTTTTTTCCAAATAAAAATTTGATTGGGTGTAAAATTGGTTGTGAATTGCTTTGATCTAAAAACCGAACAGATTTTTTTTCTAACTGGTATTCTTTTACCTCTTTATAGTAGCTTCTGAAGTCATTAATTAAACCCATTCATATTGAAATGTTGATTATTAAACATCAAATTTATGTAAAAAATTAGAATAATGTTGCTAAATAAAGAAAAAATTGTTACCAGCTACTTCTTCAAATCCATAACGCAAAGCATCAATTAAATGATCATTGCCATTAGATAAAGGAGTATTACTTTTTTTATCATTCCAAACATAGTTGTTTAATTCTTTTATCATATTACGATCTTCTTTCTCTACAATTATTGTATAATCCATCATTTTAACCAGACCTAAACGAACTGAATCTGGCCCTTTACGACAAGGTATTATATTCCAGCCTTTTTCCTGGAGTTCATAAATAAGTCTTGGCTCTGCATTATCAGCAACAATTAAACTTTCTTTATTCTCAATTAAAGCAGTTAATCTTTGATCTAAATCATCAGTTGATAAATTAGTTTCATAAATTAATTCTTTTGTGTAAAGTTTATCTTTATTTATTGCAAGTTTTACCAAACTACTTGGATCATTTACATATCCAAAATCCATTCCATAAATAAAAGGAAGTGAATTATCAAACTCTCCAAATTCCCAATTATTAAATATAATACCAGTTGGTTTTGTTCTTTCTCCAGTACCGTAAACACTCCACCAGTAAGGATTATTTTTTTTCCTTTCAATTTCGTTTATCTGCTCAATGCTTAAATATGGATTATCTTTATAGGTTGTAATTAATGGAGGAAATTCATCAATATATGGATCAAGCCAATGTTCTGTTGGCATTGCTGGATTGTAATCCATTATAATTCTGTATTTTGTTCTTGGAAATAGTTGATCAATTGTTTCTTCATCAAATTGATGTGCCTCATTTAACCAAAGTATATCTCTTTTTCTACCGTGTATTTTACCTGGATCATCTGCTCCATAATAGCTTATTGCATTACCGTTTAAATTATAGATTTTATCTGTTTTGTGGTGTTTATCTGGGTGATACAAGTTTAACTCTAATAAAACATCTTTAAAATCTTTCCAGACCGTATCAATTAACGCTCTATGCGTATTTCTAACAATATCTATTGTAAGGCCTTTATATTGAGTACAAAGCCAAATAATAAAATAAATTGTTGAATATGTTTTTCCAGATCTTGTTCCTCCTTGAAGCAAAATATACCTATCAGTTGGTATTTTCTTTTTTAAATGTATAAAATTAGGATTTGCAGCCAATTTTTAAAAGTTTAATTATCAGTTATTTAGTTACATTCCTCCATCGTAAAAACAAAAAATATTTTTACTATTCTTCATTCATCCAGGAAGGAAGGTTTTTATCTAAATCAACTTTAAATTCTTGTGCTTCAATATAGCCTCTTTTTTTGCCTTTAGTTTTTAAATAAAAAATAGTTGATCCTGGTAAACCATCTTTTATTTGTTTGTGTAACTGACTTTCAGCAAAATCAATTGCAATTTCTGCAATATCTTCAACGGCCTTTTTATATTCTGGATCTTTTTCAATCCATTCATAGTGAGTACTTCTTGCAATTTCAGCCATTTTACAAGCAGTTGTAACGATTCCTAAAGATTTTTCTAAAGCTTCAATCATTTTCTTTTTTACTATGTCCGTTTTTGTCGTTTTCATAACTATATGTTTAATTGAATACTAAAAGAAGTTCCCCTATGTTTAGCCTCTTTTATCATTCCAGGATATTCTTTTATTAATCTTTTTATTGCTGCCTTCTCTTTGTCTATTCTTTTTGAATCTCTACAACCACCTCTCAATTGAGTATGTTCGTGTTGCATAAATAATATGTTTGAACGGACCGTTAGGCCTTGTTGTTTTATATGTCTTAAAGTTAATTCATAATCTTCTTTTACTTCGTATGATTCATCAAAATAAAATGTTCCATCATTAACGATTCCCATACAAGATCCTAAACAAACTCCATTAAATAAAAAAGGGTTAAAACTATAATTTGTTAAATTGTTATTAACCGTAAAAAATCCAAATATTTTTGAGTTCATTTGATTGCAAACATCAAAAAGTTTTTCTATTTCTCTTAAATAAATATATTCCTCTTTTACTCTTTTAACTTTGTATTTATAATCTGTTCTTTCAATATAGCCTCCATATTGTAAATCATCATCAAGAAAAAAAACGTTTTCTTTTGTGTTTTTTAATATCCAGTTTCTTGTTGCAGTTATACCCTTTACTTCATTAGGAACTTTAACAATTGGGTTTTCATAATGCGAATATTGCATTAATTCACTTTCTGGAACAAATAAAGTTGCAGATTTAAAAATATTTTGAGAGGTAATTAATCCAGCCCTTCCTTTAGAAGGAATACAAATTTTAAATTCCGACACGTTGTTTAAATGTTTTTAGGTCAAATACTCGTTCTAATCCAGTTGTTGCTTTATCGCTTGTTGATCCAATTTTACATCCTCCTTGTCTAACAAGGCCACAAGAAAAAATTGTTTTTAGCTCCTCCCATTCATCAGAATCTTCATCTGCAATAATAATAATATATTCTTTTTTTGGTAAAACTTGTAAAGATTTTTCAATTTTTATATCTTCTCCTTCTTCAAGTTCATCAATTTCTTTTTCTATTAAATCTTTTTCATCAAACCCCCATTCTATTAAATCATCAGTATTAAAATGTTCCTGGAGTAGGTCCATATCAAATTGTCCAGTATTTTTATTTAAACGAACGTTTAATTCTTTTTCTTTTTCTAAAGTAAGATCTAATTCAATTGTTGGAATTGTTTTATTTCCTAACATTTCCCAAACTTTAGTTCGTTGGTGTCCTCCAATTATAATGTTTTTTCTCTCCTTATTAACATTCACTATTACTGGATCAACTATTCCAAATCTTTTTAAAGAATCTTTTAATTGATTTTCCTGGTCCTTCGTTAATTCTCTTGGATTGTATTCTGCTTTGATTAAATCCTTTATTTTTCGTTCTACTACTTCCATAATACAAATATAATTATTTATTACAACTTGGATAAATACAAGAATCTGGATTTTGACAAACTGGTTGGCCACATTTTGTTTTATTTTTTTTCATTACTCTATTATTTTTTTAGTTTTTAAATGATATTCTTTTTTTGCGTTTTTACTGGATTCAAAATTATTACAAATCCCCTCCAGATCCATTGCATATTTCTTTAAATCAATATAAGCCGTTTTAAGACTATCATTATTGTTTTTATATACAACTAAACTATCAGACAATAAAACCTCCTTAGATCTGCTAATTACGTGTTTATTTCCAATGTAAAACAATAATATTATCATTACAAAAAGCAATAAAAATGTTGAATCTTTCATTTCCAAAAAAATAATAAGATTAATATTGTTGGTATTAATAAAGCTATTGCATTTATTATTTCCCAAATTAAATCATTATCTTTCATTTCTTAACGTGTTTTCTAATTGATTCTCTTATTTCGTGGTTTACACTTGTATAATTTTTCTTTGCTTTTGCCTGGATCTCTTTTAATAATTCTGGCTCAATTCTAATTTGATAAGGTACTTTCATTTTTATT
>Ga0307376_10001041_pt1 | contig 31574 bp, 20 predicted proteins | sample TR2MG_FD_202536 | JGI IMG/M metagenome (GOLD analysis project Ga0307376, IMG submission 202536) | Soil microbial communities from Risofladan, Vaasa, Finland - TR-2 | ecosystem: Environmental > Terrestrial > Soil > Coastal area > Acid sulfate soil | place: Finland: Risofladan, Vaasa | collected...
CCACATACACCGCCATCTGATCGCGCGTCACAACCCACTCCGGCCGGTAATACCCATCCTCGTACCCGCTCACCACCCCGTGCTCCACACAGTACTCGATATGCGTGTACGCCCAGAACGGGTCAGTCTTATCATCGCCGCACCCCGTGTTCGGCACATCAGGGAAGTTTCGCGCATCGGCCGGCACGTAATCCGCCAGCGCAGCTTCGCCAGTGGGAGCCACCATCGCCCGCGCCACGTACACCGCCATCTGGTCGCGGGTCACCGTCCAGGTCGGCTCGTACCGGTAGATGATTTCGCCCGGGTTCTCCGGATCGTCATGGGCGTAGCCCTGCACCACGTTGCTATCGACCGCGTACTCCACGTACTTGTAGGCCCAGTGCGGGTCCGTCCCCGCATCCCCGTACCCCGTATTCGGCACGTCATCGAACGTCGCCTCCGCCGGTCCCGTAGGAACGCTCTCGTCACCACCCGCCAGCGCCCGCGCGATGTACACCGCCATCTGATCTCGGGTGACGGGCCAATCGGGATGGTAGAGGCCGTCGCCGTAGCCGCCGACGATGCCGGCACTCGCACAGGCGACTATTTGCTCTGTTGCCCAGAAGCTCGTCGGCGTGTCGGGGAAGCCAACCAGAACACTTCCGGTCTGCGTTGTCGTATTCGAGCCGACGTCGGTCACGGTCAGGCTCACCGCGTAGTTCCCAGGCCTCAGATACTGGTGCTCAGGATTGCGCGCAACCGACGATGTGCCGTCTCCGAAGCTCCACGACCAGAGCACCAGGTTGCCGGTAGAATGATCGGTGAACGTCACGATCAGCGGTTGGGGACCACTCCTCGGGGTGGCCTCGAAGGCGGCCGCCGGGCTGACCTCAGTGATCGGGGCGAGGCGCACGAGTTGACCGTTGCCAGCGTCCAGAACCCAGCAAGCGCCATCGGTCGAATCGGCTGAGACCAGGGAAGGCGCGGAGAACGTCGGTGTGCCTGGGTAGTGCCACAACTGCGTGCTGTTCCACAACTCGCTGCCATCATGGGCCAGGTGTACGATCCGGTTGTTCCCGGTGTCGGCGACCCAGCAGGAGCCGTTTTTCAAATCGACAGATACGGAGGTCGGCCCGGAGAATGTCGGCGCGCCGGCACTCCGCCACAGCTCGGAGCCGTCCGAGGCCAGATGTACGATTTGGTTGTTGCCGGTGTCGGCCACCCAGCACGAGCCCTCGGTCGAGTTGACGGAAACGGAAGAGGGAGAGGAGTACGTCGGCGCGCTCGTCCAGATCGCGGTGTAATTGCTGGCGACATGCACGATCGTGCTATCCCCGGCGTCGGCCACCCAGCAGGACCCGTCCGTGGAGTTCACCGAAAGAGACGTGGGATTGCCGAACCACAGCCCACCCGTCACCAGCTCGTTGCCATCTTTGTCCAGGTGGCTCAAACTCACCCGGCCCCACGCAGGGTCATTCAACTGGCTAATCCAGCATGACCCGTCGGTGGGGTTGGCCGAGATCGAGCTGAAAGGCCACTGGTTGTACCAGTGCATCCACAGCAGGTCGCCGGCGGAACTCAGGTGAGCAATCGTGGGACCGAGGATCTGGACCCCATTGCTCGAGATATCATAGGTGGCCACCCAGCAGGAGTCATCAGCTGGGTTGACGGCAGTGACTGTGGGGTTCGAGAAGTCCAGAGATGACACGTAGTAAGAACTCCAGAGCACGCTGCCATCCTGGCCAAGATGAATTACCGAACCCTCAGAGGCATCGGACACCCAACAGGAGCCGTCGGCGGAATTGACTGCCGCGGACGCGGGCAGCATCGGGATTGCCCCCGGGTACCCGACGCTTCGCCACAATTCGCTACCAGTTGGGTCCAGATGGACGAGTTGGCTGTGCGGAGTGTCGACTACCCAACAAGAGCCGTCGGTCGGGTTGACGGAAATAGAGTTTGGCGTGAAAGCCGAGCCCGTGCTCTGCCCCAGCACTTCGCCGTCCGCGGCCACGTGGATGACTCTGTCTTCTGAGGCAATCCAGCAGGAGCCATCAACTGGGTTCACAGAGACATCCCGAACAGGGGGCAGATCGCCGCTATTCTGCCACAGGACAGTCCCGTCCTGCGCCAGATGCGTGACATGACCTGACCCTCCGACCCAGCAAGAGCCGTCGGACGGGTTCACGGAAACGCAGGCCGGTGAAGTGGGGAAGGTCGAGGCGTCACTGCGCCACAACGCGCCTCCGTTTGCGGACAGATGCACAACACCGTCCCCGTATATCCAGTCTTCGGCTAGCCAGCAAGAACCGTCGGCGATGTTGACGGATAGACAGTCTGGACAGTAGGAACCCTCGTAGCTTCGCGACAGCTCGGTACCGTCAGCGGCAAGGTGTACGACCTGATGTGCGGAGCTGTCTCCCACCCAACAGGAGCCATCGCCGGAGTTCGCAGAGATCGCAGACGGCCTGCGAAAAGAAGACCCCTCCCAGAGCAGGTCGCCATCTCGAGAGAAGTGGAGGACCTTACCCTTTGAATCTGCTGCTTCCCATAGGGAGCCGTCCGTGGCATTGACTGAGAGGCTACGATACCAGACACCCGCTGTGTGGCCGGCGATCTCCAACAGTCTTGTCCCGTCCTGCGCGATATGGAGTGCATCCACGCCCTCCCGCGAATCGGAAATCCAGCAGGAGCCGTCCGTCGGGTCGATGGCGATGGAGCGAGGCATGAAGGTCGGCGCTCCTCCTCGCCATGTCTCAGCGATCACCTCCGCCGACGCGGACACCCCACTCGCTAGCAGCGCGATCACCATCACCACGCCCATCAAACCTCGCATCATCACAGCTACCTCCCCCCCGGGCAGCTCTCAGCGGTGGACACAGACGATGTCCCGGGACGACATATTGCCTACTTCCTTCGCCCCCCGCCCGACACCTCTCGCCGTTTGTGGACGTTACGGGGGGCGGCAGCCCCCTGTCGGCTTCCGACCGGAAGGCATCTTCCGGTCGCCACCTACCGCCCAAAGCACTCACCCCCGTCCACCGTCAGCAACGCCAAAACCGAACCCCTCGTTTACCTCTCACGTTGTCTCGGCCGTTGGGGAGGGGGAAGAATCGAGGGGGGAGGGTCCCTCCCCCCTCGAAGTGCATTCACCGTATCGCCCAGCAACCCGGAGGGGGGACGAATCGGCAGTCGTCCCCCCGGCCGACATCCCCGCCCGGCACGCCAGTACCGGCCGTACGCGTTCTGGGAGGGGCATGTACCGAGCGGCCAGAACAAGGAATGAGACAGCATCACACCAGTCACACAGCCTGCTGCCGGGCGACCCGGAGAGAACGGGGCGGCGACGCAGGCAGGGAGGTGCGAGCGTTGAGCTTAGGCAATATCGCGGACTACACGCTCAAGCGCGAGCTGGGTCAAGGCGGGATGGGCACGGTGTACCTGGCAAGGTCGTCGGAGGGGCGGGACGTTGCCCTGAAGACGATCATCTTCCCCCAAGGCCTCAACGCGCGAGCTCGTTGGGAGGCGGTTGAGCGCTTTCAGCGGGAGGCGCGCGCGGCGCGCTCGCTCACCCACGACAATATCTGCCAGGTGCTCGACACCGGGGCCGACGGGGAGACCTTCTTCATCGTCATGGAGTTCCTCGACGGGCAGTCCCTGCGAGAGCGGATCGACGAGACGGGATCGCTCCCGGTGGAGCGGTCGATCCAGATCATGTTCGACGTCTGTGACGCGCTCGCCTACGCCCACGATCAGGGGATCGTTCACCGCGATATCAAGCCCGACAACATCATGGTCCTGCGCGGAGGCCGGGCCAAGCTCATGGACTTCGGCCTCGCCTCCATCGTCTACGAGACCGGGATGACGCAGACGGGGGCAATGATGGGGACGATCTCGTACATGTCGCCGGAGCAGGCGCGAGGGGAGAAGCTGGACGCTCGATCGGACGTCTTCTCGCTCGGCGTCACCTTCTACGAGATGCTGACGGGCCGGCGGGCATTCGAGGGGGAGGCGCCTGGGGCGGTGCTCCACGCCATATCGAACAAGGAAGTCGAGCCCGTCTCGGGGCTGCCGCCAGCCGTCTCGCGAACGCTAAACAAGTGCCTCCGGAAGCAGCCCCCGTATCGGTTTCAGAATGTAAGAGAGATCATCGCCGCCTTGTGTACCACCGGCATCCAACCGGTGTCGGAGGGGGCACAAAAGACGGTCCCCAAGGGGACGATCGTCATGCCGGGCACCGCGCCATCCGGGTCCGTCGTGCCGCCGATCCCGCCCCCAGCGGCCTCTACGCCGCCCCCCACGGCCTCTACCCCGCCCCCCGCGGCCTCTACCCCGCCCCCCGCGGCGAAGCCGGCTCCTTCCCCCGTGCCGTCCGCAACCCCCCCTCCCGCCGCCTCAGCGGGGAAACAGGCGGGTTTCAAGTGTTCGAAGTGCGGCGAGTGGCTGGCGGAGAGAACGGCTTCGTGCTGGAAGTGCGGGACGCCGAACCCCGCGATTTCAGTCCGCAAATCGCGCAGCCAATCCCAATCAGCGATCAGCGAGGCCTTGCAGAGCTACAAGCCGCCGAAGAAGCGCGGGTGGTTCGGCCGGCGACGGTAGGCTTAGAGCGTCTATCAAAACCGCTTGCGCTCCGCAATCAGAACTGCTCATTTGCGACCAGAGGTTGGGGCCGGCGGTTCTGATGGCGGTTCTCAAGAGCGTGGGCGTCAGGGGGAAGTCTGTGACGACGCCGGCTCGGGGCTGAGGGGGATGGAGAAGGAGAAGCAGGCTCCCTTGCCCTCTTCGCTTTCGACCCAGATGCGGCCGCCGTGCGCTTCGACGGCGAGCTTGCAGAAGGCGAGCCCGAGACCTACTGACATCTTCCGCTGATCGCGCTGGCGGGATTCGGCCTGGACGAACTTGTCGAAAATGCGGCTCTGGTACTCCTTGGGAATCCCCGGCCCCTGATCTTGGATGCTGATTACGGCGGCCTGCCCTTCGTCGTCCAAAGCGGCGGAGACGGTGATGGAGGTGCGGGAGGGGGAGAGTTCGACGGCGTTTCCCAGAAGATTGACGACGATGCGGCGGAGGAACTCGCGGCTCGCGGGGACCGGCGGCAGATCCGGCTGGACCTCGATGATCGGCTCGATGTTGTTATTGCGGAACTGGTAGTCGATGAGGGCACATGCCTGCTCGAGTTCCTCGCCAATGTCCACCGGTTCGAGGTCGAGCGTGACCTCGGCGCCCTCCAGGCGGGCGACGTCGAGGATGCCGGCGACGAGGACGGACATCCACCGAGTTCCGCCGAGGGCGAAGTCGACGAAGTGCTTCCCGGAGTCGGGCAGGTCCTGCTCTTTGAGGAGTTCGAGGAACCCCAGGACGGTGGAGAGCGGACTCTTCAGATCGTGGGTGATCATGCTGGAGAGATCGCGGATCATCTGATTCCTGCGCTCGGCATCCGACAGCTCGGAGGCGACGATGGCGAGGGCCGCGCGGTTGGCGAAGAGTGCCAGGCGCTCGACGTCGCGCTCCGAGAGCGCGCCCTTGCCGCCCCGGCTCTCGACTTGGATGAGGCCGACGGTTTCCTCTCCGGTCCACAGGGGGGCGCAGAGGCTGGAGCTAATGCCGGCCGCGAGGACGCTCTGAGCGTTCTGAAACTCGGCTGGAACGTCCGTGAAGAGCATGGAATGCCCTTCGGTGAGCACTCGCTTGGCGACGGACGTGCTGATGGGGATCTCGCCCTCGTGGCGGCCGGTTTCGCCGCGGAGGCGAGCGATCTGGCGGCGGGGTAGGAGCGTCGTCTTATCCACGAGGAGCACGATGGCGTGGGTGGCGGCGGGGAAGGCCTTCAGAAGCGCGTCGAGGATCGCGTCGAGCATGGCCTCGGGGTCGAAGGCGAGGCTGATGGTCTGCTCCAGCTCGTAGCCCGCGGCGAGGTCGTCGAGCGACTGGCGCTGGCGCCGCTGTGAGGCGGCGAGGTCGTCGCGGGCGCGGGACGTGATGACCGTATGGGTCGTGTGCTGTGCAGGGGACGGTTGGGGGTCCTCGACGAACTCGATCCCGATGACCGTCTCTCCCAGCACGATGGTGTCGCCGGCGGTGAGCGCCAGTCCGGGGCCGCCGCGCTCGACCTCCAGGCGCTCCTCTCCCCTCTTCACGGTGGAACCGTTGGTGCTGCCGAGGTCCCGGTAGAGCCAGCCGTCGTCCACGAGAGCGAACTCGCCGTGGTGGCGGGAGACGAAGGGGTCGGAGAGGGAGAGGTCGTTTTCGAGGGCCGCGCCGAGGGAAGCGGAAACGCCAGAGGAGTTGAGGGCTTTGCCCTTGTCGGGCCCATCGATGACGGTGAGGCGGAGCATAGTCTCCCCTTGGGATGCCTGATCGCCGCGGGTCGTTTGCGTACGAGGTTCGGCTTGGGGGACAATTGGTCCTGCCAGGGGTCGCGCGCGGAAGCCCTGTGGGAGGCTAGAACTCGACGGGCTTGCCGTTGACGATGATGTGCCGGAGGAACCCCTTGCCCTTCTTGTCGACGGCGATTTCGGCGAGGATCTCCGGCTGGTCGGAGGGTCTCCATCGGGTGAGGCGGAAGACCTCTTCCTGCTTGGTCTCGGGGATGAAGTAGCGGTCGAGCCCATAGTCGACGCGAAGGGCGGGCGTAGTGCGGTAGACGGGCTTCTCCGGCGTCTCGTAGCTGAGAACGGAGCCCACCGGATCGACGTGCTGGACGCGGGCGCGGAGATGAACGTCTGCGGAAGGGGGCGGAAGAGCGCTGCTGACAGCGCGCGGACGGGCCCAAGGCTTCCCAGGAGTGAAGCTGACGTATACGGGGTCCCCCCACTGAAGGTCGAGGACGGCCGGGTCGTACAGCAGAGTGCTCAGTTCGAGGTCGCAGGCTTCGTAGTTGAGCCACATGTACTGCCCCATGAAAAGGCTGCGGGGGTCTACGGGCACGACTTTGAGGACAATGGTAGGGCCGCGCCTGACGGTGTGCTCGAAGCTTCCGGCCTCGGCGACCAGGAAGAGGAGTTGGAGGCCCACGATAAGGGTGAAGAGCGTGCGTTTCATGGCGACGTCCGCTCGGCCATGGCGGTGAGGAGCTTGCGCCGGGAGCGCTCGAGAGCGGCGCCGCCGCCGAGCAGAAGGAGGCCGGCGCCAATGAACATGAAACCGCTGGAGAGGAGGCCGCCCAGGAGATCGAAGTAGCGAGTGACGACCTGGAGGAAGAAGACGAAGAGACCGAAGTTGGCGAGGCCGGGACGGTTGCGGATCCAGCCGAGGGCGATGAGGCCGACGACGGCGGCGAGCAGAACGAGGTTGGCCAGCGCCATCTGGGACAAGCGGACGGCCCGCAGGTAGTTCGACGCCCGATCCAGCCCCCCGGCGTGAACGAGAGAGGACAAGACAAGGGCCGTGCTGATGGCGAGGGCAAGGAGGAACAGGAGGCCGAGGGCTTCGCCGAGGGAGGCGCGGTCACGAACGGCGCGAAGGAAGATCAGGGAGAGGCAGGGGACAGCTGCGGCCGCGAAGGGAAGCCAGAAAAACCATACGACGGCCCCTTTCTCGGGGTATCCCCAGACCAGGAATGACCAGGAGAAGCTGAGGGCATAGAGGGCACCGAAGAGGAACAGGAGGCCGAACCACTGGTAGACGGGCTGGAGGGCGCCGACCCTGGGAGAGGCCGAGTGAACGCGAGATAGGCTGTAGAGGGCGACGCCGATAGGCAAGATGAAGAGGGCGACGCTCAGCTCGTCGAGAGTGCGGACGTAGAGGTCAAGCGTCATGAAGAGCCAGATGGTGGCGAGCACGAGGGAAAGGGCAAGGTGGAATAACGAGAGGATCAGATAGGCGAGGGGAAGAACGCCCAGGAACCAGTAGGCCAGGGCGGTGCGCTCACCGCCTCCACCGCCGCCCTGGTGGTACATCTGGCCGATGAGGAAGATGCTGGCCCCCCAGAGGAGCGATCCCAAGAGAAGGAGGCCGACTCCCAGCCGAGGGTACTTGGTGGAGTGGTAGGCGAGGCGATAGCCGGCGGCGTATGCCGCGCCGGTGGCGACGAAGAGGAGGGCGAGGCGCGTCCACTTGGGGATGCCCTGCCAGTTGGCGCCGATGACGAGGAGCACGCCGACGCCGACGAGGACGGCGCCGAGGATGGCGAGGACGAGGACGATGCGGGAGCGCCGGAGGGTGGAGGGCGTTTCGCCGGGGAGGAGATGGTAGCGCGCGAGCAGGGATTCGGCCTGATCGGAGGAGAGAATGCCTTCCTTCCGCCACTGGGGCAGCTCGCGTTGGAGCCGCTCGAGGAAAGCATCCTCCTCGGGAGAGGGGACACGACCGACGTCCCGACCAACCCCTGACATAGGCAGCGGGCCGGACGGTTCCGCGCGGCGTTGATCTAGGAGCGGGCGCGGGCGGAGCCGGCTCGCGATGACAATAGCAGGGAGCATGGCCGGCGTCAACGGGATGTAGGGGGAAGTGTGTGCATCTGCATCGCCAGACTCCTCGCGTTGACGCAGCTTCCTGTTTCCGTTAACATCTTCGGCGTGGTAGGGCCGCAAGAACGTTCGGCGAGGCTTAAGACGGCACCGGGAGGCGGAGAACTTCATGGATTTCACCTTCAACGAGGACCAGACGGCAATACTCGAGGCAGTCAAAGAGTTCTGCGAGGAGGAGCTGGCCCCGAACGCGCAGGCCTTGGATGAAGCGGCCTGCTGGCCGGGGGAGAGCGTGAAGAAGCTGGGCGAGCTGGACCTGATGGGGATTCCCGTGCCGGAGGAGTACGGGGGGCTGGGGATGGACTTCGTGACGTGGTCGGCGGTGGGCGAGGAGCTGTCGCGGGCTTGCACGACGACGGGGGCGGTGTTCGGGGCGCACATGCTGGCGATGGCGCCGATCATGCTGTTCGGAAGGGAGGAGCAGAAGCGGAAGTTCCTTAAGCCGCTGGCGACGGGGGAGAAGATAGGGGCCTTCGGGCTGACGGAGCCGGGGGCGGGATCGGACGCGGCGGCCGTGGCGACGAAGGCGGTGGAGGATGGAGATTACTACCTCCTCAACGGCACGAAGATCTTCATCTCGAACGGGGGCGAGGCGGAGATCTACGTCATCATCACCAGCACCGACCGCTCGCGGGGAGCGCGGGGCATGACGGCGTTCGTGGTGGAGAAGGGGACGCCGGGATTCGAGTTCGGCAAGGACGAGAAGAAGATGGCCTTTTCGTCGCTGCCGAACCGGGAGCTGATCTTCACGGATTGCCGGATACCGAAGGAGAACATCCTCGGGCGCCGGAATGGCGGCTTCCTAGTGGCCATGCGGACCCTCGGCGTCGGCCGGATCGGGATGGCGACGGGGGCGGTGGGGCTGGCGCGGGCGGCGCTGGAGGCGGCGGTGCCGTACTCGCACCAGCGGCATCAGTTCGGGAAGCCGATCTCGAGCTTCCAGGCGATTCAGTTCATGATCGCCGACATGGCGACGGAGGTCGATTGCGCGCGGCTGCTGACGTGGCGGGCGGCGTGGATGAAAGACCAGGACATGCCGTTCGAGAAGGAGGCGGCGATGGCGAAGCTGTACGCCTCCGAGGTGGCGATGCGGACGACGACGCGGGCGGTGCAGATCTTCGGCGGATACGGATATACGCGCGAGTTCCCGGTGGAGCGGTACATGCGGGAGGCGAAGCTGTTCGAGATCGTGGAGGGGACGAGCGAGGTGCAGCGGGGGGTGATCGCGAACTACGTATTGAGAGAGTTGAACCAGTGAACATCGTTGTCTGTATCAAGCAGGTTCCGGAATCGACCGAGGTGCGGGTGGACCCGGAAACGAACGCGCTCATCCGGGAGGGCGTGAAGAGCATCGTCAACCCGGTGGACGAGAATGCGATCGAGGCAGCACTTCAGCTTCGAGAGGCGCACGGTGGTAAGGTGACGGTGGTCTCGATGGGGCCGCCGCAGGCGGAGGAGGCGCTGCGCCAGGCGCTGGCGATGGGGGCGGACGAGGCGATCCTGCTGGTGGACAACGCCTTTCGCGGGAGCGATACGCTGGCGACGTCGTATGCGTTGGCGGCGGCGGTGCGGAAGGTCGGGGAAGTCGACCTGATCCTATGTGGCAAGCAGGCGATTGATGGGGACACGGGGCAGGTGGGGCCGGGGCTGGCGGAGCGCCTGGGCATGCCGCAGGTGACGTTTGCGATTGGGCTCGAAGTGGAGGATGGCAAGCTGCGTGCCCGGCGCGTGCTGGACGACCTCTTCGAAGTGTTGGAGGTGAGGCCGCCGGCGGTGGTCACGGTGGTGAAGCAGGTCAACGATCCGCGGCACCCGAGCATGAAGAACGTCCTGAAGGCGAAGCGGGCCGAGGTCGTGAAGTGGAGCATCGATGATCTTGGGGCCGATGCGAAGCAGGCGGGGTTCGACGGGTCGCCGACACAGGTGGTGCGGGTGTGGCCGCCGGAGAAGCGCAGCGGGGGCAAGACGCTGGAGGGGTCGGCGGAAGAGATCGCGGAGGAGCTGGCGAAGGCGATCAGAGAGATGACTCTCGCCGCCGGGTAGCGAGTCGGCGCCGAGATCCTTCGCTTGCGACTTCGCCCGAGGCCGCGTCCGACGAGTCGCTCGGGACGACGGGAATGGCAGGAGGCGAGCTCCTCCCCTAACCTACCGGAGATACACTCGATGGCGGTACGTCTGCTTGCTGAGAACTGCACCGGCTGTAAGCTGTGCTTGCGCGCCTGCCCGTATGGCGCCATCGATATGGTGGAGGGGAAGGCGCAGTTCAACGATAATTGCACGCAGTGCGGCGCCTGTGCGTCGGCTTGCACATTCGACGCGATCGTGCTGGAGACGGCGTACACCCCCGATGTCGATGTGGATCAGTACCGCGGGGTGTGGGTGGTGGCGGAGCATCTCCATGGGGAGTTCCGGCGGGGGACGCTGGAGCTGCTGGGGGAGGGGCGGCGGCTGGCGGACAGGCTGGGCGTGGAGCTGGCGGCGGCGCTGCTGGGTGACGGTGTCGCCGAGATGGCGAAGCACCTCTTCGCGCGCGGCGCGGACAAGGTCTACCTGGCGCAAGACCCGGTGTTGGAGCGCTACCGTACTGGGCCCTACACGGACGTGCTGGCGGGGCTGATCAACCAGCACAAGCCGGAGATCGTTCTGGTGTCGGCGACGCCGCAGGGGCGGGATCTCGGTCCGCGGGTGGCGGCGAGGCTGTCGGCGGGGCTGACGGCGGACTGCACGGGACTGGACATCGACGAAGAAGAGCGACTATTGATTCAGACGCGGCCGGCGTTCGGGGGGAACCTGATGGCGACGATCGTGTCGAAGCACGCGCGGCCGCAGATGGCGACGGTGCGGCCGGGGGTGATGAAGGCGCTGGAGGCGGAGGCGTCGCGGGCGGGCGAGGTGGTGGTGGTGCCGGTGCATCTCGACGAGCGGGGGGTGGCAGCGAAGATCGTCGAGATCGTGCAGCAGGAGACCGACGGGCAGGTCAACCTCCAGGACGCGGAGATCATCGTGTCCGGGGGGAGGGGGCTCGGGAAGCCGGAGAACTTCGCCATCATCAGGGAGCTGGCGGAGGCCCTCGGCGCCGCGGTGGGAGCGTCGCGGGCAGCCGTCGATGCGGGATGGATCCCGGCCTATCACCAGGTGGGGCAGACGGGGCGGACGGTGCAGCCGAAACTGTATATCGCCTGCGGGATTTCGGGGGCGGTGCAACACCTGGCGGGGATGAGCAGCGCCGACTGCATCATCGCCATCAACAAGGACCCAGCCGCGCCCATTCACAATGTGGCGACGTATTCGATCGTGGGGGATCTATTCGAGATTCTGCCGGCGCTGACGAAGAAGCTGAGGGAAGTGCTGTAGCGGGATAGCGTCGGGGCAGAGGTCCCCGAGAGATTCGCACATGGCGCGCACGTGTCGCCCGGCGGATTGCCCGCCGGGCGATTGTGTTTCGCGGGGCGCTGAGGGCGTCCGGCTAGGTCGGCGTTGGGGCCTCCCGTCCACCCGGGGCGGCCTCACCGTAGCGCCTGCGGATGGCGCTCCACTCGACGAGCCAGTACACCGCGCATAGGCCGACGATGGTGTAGACGATGCGGCTGAGGGCGCTACCCGCTCCGAAGATGGCTGCGACAAGGTCGAAGTTGAAGATTCCGACCAGCCCCCAGTTCAGCCCCCCCACGATCAGGAGGACTGCAACGATGGCGTCCAACGCTCTCATCTCCCGCCTCCTTTTGAGCCCGCGCCGACGCTCCACTCCCGGCGCAGGCAGTTTCGCTGAGAACAGTGTACGGACGTTCCGCAGGGTCGGAGAGCCGCCGGGCGCATAGTGGGAGGACGGAATCACGACAAAGGGGGCAATAAGTGCACAACAATCTCACAAAACATCTGTCGCCTTAGGACGAAAGCTCCTTCTCGAGGCGGCAGCAGAGGCGCGGACTACATGCGGACGGAGAGGCGGCGGGCGCGAAGATACTGCTTGACCTCGCGGACGGTGAACTCACCGAAGTGGAAGACGGAGGCGGCGAGCACGGCCCGTGCGTGCCCTTGGGCGACAGCGTCGTAGAAGTGCTCCAGCTTCCCAGCGCCGCCGCTGGCGATGACCGAGATGCCCGTGGCATCGGCGATGCCCCGGGTGAGGTCGAGGTCGTAGCCGTCTTTGGTGCCGTCGGCCTTCTTGCTGGTTGGGAGGATTCGCCCGACGCCGAGGCCGGCCATCTCGGTGGCGAACTCGACCGCGTCCTTGCCTGTGGCGGTGCGACCGCCGTCGATGTAGACCTCGCGCTTGGAGGGGAGGGAATCGTTTTCGTCGGCGTCGATGGCGACGATGATCTTGTCGGAGCCGAACTGGTCGACGGCCGCCTTCACCATCTCGGGATCGCGGACGGCGGCGCTGGAGATGGAGACGGCGCTGGCGCCGGAGTCGATCGCGTCGCCAACATCCTGGACTGACTTGATCCCGCCCCCGACGGTAAGGGGCACCTGAACCACCTCTGCCACCCGCTTCACCACATCGAACATCGTGCGGCGCCCTTCGACCGTGGCGGTGATGTCGAGGAAGGCGATCTCGTCGGCGCCGCCCTTGGAGTAGGCCTGCGCCGCCTCGACGGGGTCGGCGGCGTCGACGAGGTCGACGAAGTGGACGCCCTTGACGACGCGGCCCCCTCGTATGTCAAGACAGGGGATAACACTTACGAAATCCGTCGGCATCTCTCGCTCCCTCTAGGGCGGTCCCCGCCCCGGACGGCATCCCGCATCTACACGGCCCTCGCCCGACCGATGCTCCGCTTCGGCGCGGCATCGCGATGCAAGTATAGCAGAAACCCAGGGTCTGCTGCGCCCTCCCATCGTACAGGGCGGCCTGGCGCTGAGGCGCGCTTGCATGCCTGTCAACAAGAGGCATGGCGTAGCGTCGCGTCCCCAACCTCGTCTCCAGGCGCGCGACGAGGCAGGGGAGAGGGGGCCTCTGGCGGTAGAGGTGGCGCGCGCGAGCGCGCCGAAGACATAGGCCAGCTGACCGTGGGAGGTCGGAGTTGTTCGATAGGTTGAGGGCCGACGCAGAGGCCTTGGGCAAGGCGCTCTGGCGGCCCATGTTGAGTTACGTCGCAGAGCTTCACAAGAGAAGCGTCCATTCTGCTTGCCAGCTCTTCTCGCGCCCCTGGGAGGAGATCGGCCCCGGGTACCACCTCTCGCCCGCCTTCGGGCATTGGGACATCGTCCATCAGATCCTCGACTGCCTGCCTGCCGAGCCGCAACACGCGCGGGATCAAATACTGAACAACCTCGAGAATCAACAGCCGGACGGACTGATCCCAGGGTCGATCTGGATGGGGGGAGAGCGACCGAAGTGGAGCACCGAGTTCGGGCATCCCCCGGTGTGGTTGGCGGCGGTGCAGGAGTACGTGGACCTGACGGGAGACCAGGATCTGCTCGAAACATGCTTCGAGTCTCTGGTGAAGCAGATCGGCTGGTTCGCGGCGCGCCGCCGGGCCGACGGGATGGGGCACTACTACACCGACATTCTCGACCACAGGTGGGAGAGTGGGGTCGATGAAGGGGTGCGCTTCGACGAGGTGGTAAGGGGGCCGTTCGCCTGTGTGGATGCCACGGCGCATGTCTACCTGCTGTATGACTGTGCGGCGAGGTGGGCGGCCGCGCTCGGCAGGGACTCGCAGTCATTCGCGGCGAAGGCGGCCGCGCTGCGGGCGTTCATCCAGAACGAGCTCTTCGACGAGGAAACGGGCTTCTTCCATGACATCTGGGCGGTGGGAAGGCCGGAGATGAGGCCGCTGGCATTCGAGGGGATGTGGCCCGTAGTTGTCGGGGCGGCGACGGAGGATCAGGCGCGACGCGTGATCGATGAGAACCTTCTCAACCCGGAGCGCTTCTTCACCGAGCATCCGGTGGCGACGGTGGGTCGGTGCGACCCACGGTTCGAGCTGCGGATGTGGCGGGGCCCGGCCTGGAACAGCATGACCTATTGGGGGGCGCGGGGATGTCTGCGCTGCGGGCGCGGCGAGGCCGCGCGCCGGCTGCTCGAGCAGGCGCTGGATGCCTCTGCAGAGCAGTTCGCGCGGACTGGGACGGTGTGGGAGTTCTACCATCCCCTTGGCGGTAAGCCCGAGGAGCTGACGCGAAAGCCGCAGACGAGGCGGAATCAACCGTGCCGCGACTATCTGGGGCACAATCCCGTGATCGCCATGGCGCGGATGTGGGAGGCGGCGGGCGGTTGACAAGGGGCTTGTTTGGGGATAGGATCGTGGTGTCATGAGGATGTCTGCACGAGCGGCTGCTGATAGGAAGGCGTCCCAGGGGACGATTTGCATCGTCCTTATCGAGCGCGCCTGGCCTGTGGGGCCGCCCGTGTAGATCGCACGTCAGCGAGCGACCGAAGCCACAGGCCCGACGAGGCCTGTGGCTTTTTCGCATTTCTGGGTCCAACGAGGGATCGGAGAGGAGCCGGCGATGGCATGGTACGAGGAGTTCTTCGGCGAAGACTATGTGCGGTTTCATCTGCGGGGTGGGGAGTGGCTGGAGGAGCGGAAGGGGTCTCAGTGTGACTTCGTGGTGTCCGCTTTGGAGCTTCAGCCGGGAGCGCGCCTCCTCGATTTGTGCTGCGGACAGGGTCGACACTCGGTGGCGCTGGCGCAGCGTGGATACAGCGTGACCGGGTTCGATCTGTCGGAGTACCTGCTGGGGTTGGCGAAGGAGCGGGCCAAAGAGGCGGGGGTGGAGGTGGAGTTCGTGCGGGGGGATATGAGGGAGCTGCGGTGGGAGGAAGAGTTTGACGCAGTGATCAGCATGTTCACGTCGTTCGGGTATCTGGAGTCGGATGAGGAGGACGAGCGCGTGCTGCGGGGAGTGGGAGCGGCGCTGCGGCCGGGCGGGCAGTTCTTCGTGGACCATCATAACCGTGAGCGGACGACGCCGTGGCTCGGGGGCGGGCGGAAGGATTGGTGGGAGGGAGACGGGCACATCGTTATGGAGGAGGACGAGTGGGATGTGCTGCGGTCGCGGATCACGATGACGCGGACGATCATCGCGCCGGACGGGGGGCGACGGCAGACGGGGTTCGTGCTGCGGATCTACTCACACTCTGAGTGGCTGGGGATGCTCAGGCGGAGTGGGCTGGAATGGGTGAAGACGTACGGAGGCTACGACGGGTCGGAGTACCACCATGATTCACGCGGTCTAGTGCTCGTGGCGAGGAAGTCAGGGGAGGTGCAATGATGGGCTGGCAGGAGCTGTGGCATGACCCGGAGGTGAGGGCGAGGTGGGAGGCGATGCCGCCGCTGCCGGAGGTGGTAGATATGGCGGACCGGCTCGAAAGCGAGAGGCGGCGGCGGGTGCTCGATATCGGGTGCGGCCTGGGCCGGCATACTGTCTATCTCGCGGCCCGAGGCTTCGAGGTGACCGCGACCGACGTGGCATCGTCGGCGATAGAGCAATGCACGTCGAATCTGGAAGAGGCGGGCCTGACGGCGACGATGGTCGAGGTGGAGATGAGCGATTTCCCCTGGCCCGACGCGCATTTCGCGGGGGCGGTCGCCTCGAACGTCATCCATCACACTGACCTCGGTACGCTCAAAGCGATCATATCGTCGATCACACGAGTGCTGTCCGATGGCGGCTACTTCGTCTGGGTGACGCCCACGCCGCGGCACTTCGCCTGTGGGCGCGGGCGAGAGCTGGAGCCGATGACATGGGTGGATTTTGACACGTCTGACGGACATCTCCCCCACCACTATTCGACCGAGGAAGAGGTGCGGGAGCTGTTAGGAGACTACGAGGTGCTCTCGCTGGATGAGCACGAGTACCGCGAGGGTGAGAACAGCCGATGGCACTGGCGCGTGCTGGCGAGGAAGCGAGGTGGGCCATGAGCGACGCGGTCACAGTGCGTCGGGCGACCGAGGAGGACCGGGAGGCAATCGGGCGTCTCTGGCAGGAGATGATGGACTACCACTGCACGCTCGACCCGAATGTGTTCGCGCTCGCGGAGGATGCGCTCTCGTGCTGGCGCGAGTGGCTCGACACGATCCTGTCGGAGGAGAACCGCGTCGTGCTCGTCGCGGAGGTCGACGGGAAACCCGTCGGATACGTTCACGGGACCGTCGGCGAGACGCCTCCTGTCTACGCACAGCGGAAGCATGGCGCCATAGTCGAGATCTCCGTCACGGCAAGCTGGCGACGGCGCGGCGTCGGCGGCAAGCTCATCGCGGCGCTCTTCGACTGGTTCCGCCAGCGCGGATTGGCCGAGGTGCGCATGGGCCGCTCCCCGCGCAACCCGCTTTCGACCGCCTTCTGGCGGAAGATGGGGTTCGAACCGTATATGGTTCAAATGAGGCGAGAGCTGGAGGAACGGCGGTCGGAGTGAACCTTCCGGCTCGTTCCTGTGTCCTTCAGGATAGAGGGTGCTGATGGCCGAGCGCGGTGTAACCTTTTGGTCGCCGCGCTCGACTTGTGTGTAGGAGGATCGGATGGCGACGGAGAGGGGCGATGCGGAGCTGGTGAGGGAGGTGCTGGCCGGCAGCCAGGAGGCTTTTGGGGAGCTGGTGGCGCGGTATAAGGACGCGGTCTTCGGGGTGGCGTTCCACCGGCTGGGAGACTTCGAAGAGGCGCGGGATGCCGCCCAGGAGACTTTCTTGAAGGCCTTCCGGAGCCTGGGGAAGCTGCGGCGGCCGGAGGCGTTCTCGAACTGGCTGTATCGGATGGCGGAGGGGACGGCGACCGACGCGGCGCGGAGAAGGCGGGGGGAGGTCTCGCTGGAGGAGGTCAGGGAAGTCGGGGAGGCGAGCAGGTCGAGTGGGGGCGGGATCGGGCAGCAAGTGCGGGAGGCGCTGGGGACGCTGCCGGAGGCGACGCGGCTGGCGGTGATCCTGCACTATGTGGACGGGTACTCACATGCGGAGGTGGCGCAGTTCCTGGGGACGACGGAGGGGGCGGTGAAGACACGGGTGAGCCGAGGGAGGGCGAAGCTGAGGGAGGAGATGGCGGAGATGGTGCAGGAGAGGCTGAAGAGACAGAGCCGCCTGTTCGTCTATGAGGCGACGGATGCATCCGGCCGGGTCATCACGGGAACGTCGAATGCGCAATCGGCGGCCCACGTCCGTCGGCGTCTGGCTGAGAAGGGGTATTGTGTGACGCGGATGGAGGAGGATCGACGGACGCCCGAGGAGAGGCTGGCAGAGGACGGTGAGACTACTGAGAGGGTTGCTGAGGCACTCGAGAGAGTGGCCAGGGTAATCATCGAGCAGGGGCTGAAGGAGGGGGCGACTGCGATCCGGGTTGCACTACCGAGGGGTGGAGACGACAAGCCGATGACGGTCTCGTATCTGATCGGGGAGACCTGGCACGAGGTGATGGCAATGCCGACGTATGTGTGGGAGCCGCTGAGGATGCGGCTGGCCGAGATGGCGGGGGTGGAGTTGCGGGAGGGAGTGGCACGACAGCAGGGTCGGATCGGGTTCGAGTTCGAGGGGATGGAGAGGGAGTTCGGGGTGGTGTTCGGGAGGAGGGTGACGCGGCTGGAACTGCGCAAGTAGGGCGTATTCGGTGGAGTAAGCGGACACGGAGCGGCCCCGGCCTGGTGCCGGGGCTTCGTGCTATACTCCGACGGTGGCTCGTGACCAGACCACACGCCCATGTAACCTCCAGGCAGAGGTGACTGATGGCACGGCCGCAACCGACAACCGAACCGCTTGAGTTCGAGACGTTGGTGCGGGAGGGGCAGCAGCCGGTGCTGCGCTACTTGATGGCGCGGGCGGACTCGCCGGGGGAGGCGAACGAGCTGGCACAGGAGACATTCGTGCGGGCGTACTGCGCGCTGGCGGAGGGCACGGAGGTGGTGCATCCAATTCCCTGGCTGCTGGCGATCGCGCGGAACGTGTTCCTGGAAACGCTGAGAAACCACCGGTACGAACGCCAGCTTCGGGAGCGGATGGGGCGGATGATGGGCCGGGAATGGGAGAGCCCGTGGCACGACCGAGTGGAGCGCCGGCTGGTGGTGGCGGGGGCGCTGGAGGGGCTGGCGCCGGAGCTGCGGGAGCCGGTGCTGCTGCACTACTTCGGCGGGCTGTCGGTGGCGGACGTGGCCGGTCACCTCGAAATCACCGCAGGGGCCGTGAAGACGCGCCTGTGGCGGGCGCGGCAGGCCCTGCGGGGGGAGCTGGAGGTGCTCGTGAGCGACGCAAAGAGGAAGTCAGCGGTGTTCAGCATCCCGCGCGACCTGGCGGCGAAGGCGAAGCTGATCGCGGAGCGGCCGCCAGTGTATGAAGCGCTGACCGTGGCGCTGCAGGTCGGAGGTCCCCGATCCGCGACTCAACCGATTGGCAAGCCGCTCTTCTCCGACGCGAAGCTATCGTGGGATCAGGTGCAGCTTGCGGTGGAGCGGCTGCGCGCGGCCCTCGTGGCCGGGGATCGGCCGCTGGCTCGGAAGCTGGATCTGTGGCCGGCGCTGGAACTCTTCTACCACGAGAAGCCGATTGAGGTTTGGTCGTTCCTGCGCAGCGCGGAGATCGGGAACGAGGCCTTTCAGGAGACGGAGGAGGGGCGCCTTGTCGTCACGGATGGTTGGCACCTCGGCCGCGATCCGGAGGCGCCGAAGCTGCTGGCGGACTTCAAAGAGGCGGGTCTCAGGCATGTGTGGTTCACGTTCGCGGGCATGCGGGAGACGCACGATGAACTGTGCCAGCGCCCAGGAGCGTTCGACGCCATCGTGACGGCGATGGAGCGGTGTCGCGAGGTCGGGATCGAGACGGGTGCGAACACCATCGTGACGACTCGCAACGCGACCGAGATCGCCGAGTTGGCTGCCCAAGTCCGCTCGCTCGGCGGCGAGCGGTTCGTGCCGACTTATGTCTTGGTTTGGTCCAAGCAGTGGGCGGAGTACGAGGAGATAAGGCCACAGCCGGAAGACCTGGCCGACTTGCCGCCGGAGGGCCTCGACGTCAACTGGGGGTACGACGACTTCTGGGCCGCTCCCGAGTCGCATACTGAGAGAGCGCTCGCTCGCGCAGCCTTGGAGAATAGGGGACGCGAGGATGAAGCGGAACAGCCTGAGCGGGAATCGGCAATAACGCTGTGGGTGACGCCAAAGCTGGAAGTGAGAGCCTTCAGCATTCACGATGATGGACCAGGACTCACGCTCTGCAGTCTGCGCAAAGACCCTGTCGACCTGATCCACAAGCAGATAGCAGAAGCACCCCGCCCGCCGCGGCTCCCATCAGACGGGGAGCTGGCGGAGCACTATGCCAACACCGGAAGCCAGAAGGTCCACATGGGGATGTCGTGGGTCAAGGCGAAATGGCTAGAGCCGTGGCGGGCGGACCAGCGCATCGCGTGGCTGCCTTTTCCCTGGTGAGGCGACGACCTCAGCCCGACTCAGCGCCGTCCCGCCTGCGCCCTGGCCTCCATGACAGATAGTGGCGGCCAGGGCGTCTCGTAGAGAGCCATGGTCGTGACGCCCCCGGAGAAAGGGTCGGTGACGACGCAGGTGACGGCAGGGGTCAGCAGATCGGGCCGCTGGGAGAGGTCGGGAAAGTCGGAGGGTCGGATGGCCAGGTGGGAGGGACGGGTCTTCTGGAGGTAGGCGAGGAGATTGGAGTCGGGGGAGCCGGACTGGCTGAGGGCGGCAAGGCCTTCGCGGGAAATGGTCCCCCCGAGATCGACCATGCGCCTTCCGGAGAAGAAGCCGATGGCCCCCACTTCGCGGCTCGCAATCGAGGCGTCGGCGGCAAGGTGATCGGCCGCCCAGCGGCCGATAAACCCCTGAAGGTCGCTGACCTTCTTCACCTGGAAGCCGTACTCGCGCCAGGTTGGCGGATGGGCGGCGACGAGGAACCCGAGGAGGGCGGCGACGGTGACGCCGATGGCCCCGCTGAAGGCGAACCGCCTGATGGGGGGCTGTTCGGAGAAGAGGAACTGTCGCGCGCCCTTGTACAGCAGGAAGATGCCCGACGCACCCAGGATCGCCGCAATGGGCGTCAGATAGGGAGCAGCGAAGAGCCCGTTCTCGGCGCTCGCCTGCGGCCAGATGAACCCCGGAAAAATGACGGCAGATAGCGGCAGGAGTACCAGCAGGAAGCTCGGGTGCTGGGAGCGAGAGCGGAGCACCGACACCAGGACGACGGGCACCCCGATCAGGGCGATGCAGTAGAGAAGCGGGTTGTCGAGCCACAGTCCATTGAGAGCGACGACGGCCCAGGCCCAGGTCTCGGGAGAACGCAGGGCCATCTCGGGCTGCTGCCAGAGAGTGCCGCCGGAGCGGAGGTTGTAGACGACGAAGGGCGTGACCACGGCGAGGGCCCCGAAGAACTCGGGAATGCTCCGAAGCGCGGCGCCCAGGCGATGGCCGGGCTCTTCGCGGGCCACCGCCATCAGCCATCGATCTGCCAGTGCCAGCGGAAGGAGAAGGATCAGCTCCGGCCGGCTGAGGGCGGCGAGGCCGATGGCGACGGCACCTATCGTGCGCTGGTAGATCCCCCCTTCCCTGCCGACGGCCTGCCAGTGGATGGCAGCCATAACAGTGAGAGCGGCCCAGGTTGCCTCTGTCCCGCTCAGCCCCCAGGCAGTCATGCGAGGGTTCGCCGCGACGAGCAGGGCGGCGAGGAAAGCGAAGCGCCAGTCGCCGAGAAGGCTGAGGGAGATATGCCAGACGAAGTAGGCGGCAAGGATGACGCAAACCGTGCCGAGCACCTTCGCCGTGAGCAGGAACTTGCCGGCAAAGAAGCCTGAGATTGCGAGCAGCGCTATCCAGGAGGAGCCGGCGGCTCCAGCCGCGGGAATGCCGCGGTTGAAGCAGAGCCCCTCGCCGGAGGCGAGGTTGCGGGAGAACACAGCGCGTGCCCAGGCCGCATCGGTGGGGAAGCCGAAGCTGCCGGCGAGGCTCCACCACTCCGAGGCGGCGTAGATCATGGCCAGGAGCGCGGCGAGGGCGGCGAAAAGCACGAAGCTGGCGAGCGTCGCTCCGGGGGGTGCCGGAACCGCGACCGAGGGGCGACGCTGATCGATGCCGCTTCCATGGGAGACCATAGGTAGCTTGCGATTTTACCCGCGAGCGGGGGCGCGGTCAATGGGATAGATGGCAATCAAGCCCTATATTATCCTCGCGACGAGGCCGTGATGAGGGGCAGGACGATCAGTCCACGGAGGCGGAGCCCATTTCGTAGCGGCCCTGCACTCCTTTGACCTGACGGATGGGGGCGCGATAGAAGTAGGGTCCGAAGGCGGAGGCGAGGCGGCGGGCCTCGTCGGGGTGGTTGTCCACGAGGTTGCGCTGCTCGCGGGGGTCGTCCTTCAGGTTGTAGAGTTCGTCGGGATAGCCCTCGGGGCGGCGGACGTAGGACCAGGTTTCGTCGCGGACGCAGCGCTCCTGACCGAGGTGAAAGCCCGAGATGACGGCGTCGCGGTGGCGGTTGGAGTCGCCTTCCAGCACGGGACGGAAAGAGCGGCCGTGCATGCCGGGAGTGTCGCTGCACATGCCGAGAAGGTCGAGGAGGGTGGGAAGGAGGTCGTGAAACTGGACGAGGGCGTCGGTGCTGCGGCCGCCGCCGCGCCCGCCGGGGAGGCGGAAGAGGAAGGGGCACTTGAGAAGCTCGGAGTGCATGCGGTCGGGGCCCTTGAGGAACTTGCCGTGGTCGCCCAGGGGGTGGCCGTGGTCGTTGGTGATAACGATGACGGAGTCATCGAGGTAGCCGAGCTCGCCGAGGGTTTGGAAGAGGCGGCCGACGCAGTGATCCACGAAGGCGACCTCGCCGGCGTAGAGGGCGCGGATGCGGCGGATCTCCTCGGGTGAGGCCCAGTCCTGCATGGGTCCACCCATGGGCAGGATGAGGCGCGGGCCGGAGTAGGTCGGGTCGCCGTAGGTATCCCAGCGGCCGGGCGGGTCCCAGGGCTCGTGCGGGTCGAAGGAGTCGATCCACAGGAGCGCTTTGTCGTGGACCCGATTGGCCTTCAGCCACTGGACGCTCTGATCGACGACCTGAGCGGGGAACCAGTGGGATTCGTCGGTGAAGTCGTCGGTGTTGGCGAGGAACTGGGCGACGCGGCCGCGCCAAACCTCGTCGAACTGGGGGTTGACGTAGCCTTCCACGCTACGACGAGGGGGAGAGGAGACGTAGGGATCATACTCCTGGCCGCGGATCCAGCGATAGGCGTGAAAGCCGCGGTGGTAGTTCATGCCGGGGGCGCGGTAATGGTAGGTGTCGGAGATGAGGCCGCAGGTGTAGCCGCGACCGCCGAGGATCTCGGCGATGGTGATGTCGGTCTCGCGAAGGGGCTCCCAGCTCCGGAATGGGAGGGTCCACTGGCCGGTCATGAGGGAGAGGCGGACCGGCATCGTGGGAAGGCCCTCGGGGTAGGCGTTGTGAAAGACGACGCAGTCCCGGGCGAAGGCGTCGAGGTTGGGGGTCTGGCAGGCGGGGACGTCTTCGAAGGGGCCGGCCCCTCGGTGATAGAGGCTGACGTGGTCCTGGCGCAGGCTGTCGAGGACGATGACGACGACGTTCATGTGCTGACTCCCTCCGAAGGAATCGGTACGACACGGGCGGGTGGACTCCTTTGGCGGCAAGCAGGAAGAAGACCGAACCCGGGTGAGGCGCCGAGGCGCGGTGTAGACGGAGGGCTTGGGCTCATCGTCGCTGCTAGAGTATGCGGCTAAGGCGGGATTGGCTCTCCGGGTCGAGCTGGTCGGCGTCCTCGATGTCGTAACGATTGCCCTCGGCGTCGGTGATGAGGATGCGCGACTGATCGAGGTAGACAACGTTGTCCCGCACGTCTCGGAGGGTGACCTCTCGCTTGCCGCGGTCGGTGTCGAAGACGCAGACCTGGACGCCGGAGTATTCTCTCACGGAGAGGATGGCGATCACCTTGGGGTGGAGATAGCGGCGCTGTAGTTCGGCCTCGATAAGGCGCTGTGAGTCAGGATCGACCCGGTGCCAGTTTCTGAGCAGGCCGAACTCTTTTCCCATGGCGACGCTTCGCTCTTTAGGCTCGACTCCCCGGATCGAGAGGTAGCGATCCAGGTCGCTGAGCGGATGGGAGCGGATGAACATGGGGGTCAGCACTGTGAGCTCGTCCGCGATGGTGCAGTAGGTGCGGCCGTCTTCGCCCCGCCAGACGCGGACGTCCTCGGGGTCCAGGTAGCGCAGATCGAGCGACGATGCTTCTTGAAGTGGCTGCCGCTTATCCATTGATGGCTCCGATCATGGAGGTCTGGCGATGAATGTCGAGGAGCTTGGCGTAGACGCCTTTCTTCGCCTCCAGATCATCGTGAGTGCCGGACTCAACAACGCGGCCCTCGTCGAGGACGAGGAGTTGATGGGCGTTCCGCAAGGTCGAAAGCCGGTGCGCGATGGCGAAGGTCGTGCGACCTTTGATGAGACGGGCGACGGCTTCCTGGATCTGCTGCTCGGTCTCGAGGTCGACGCTGGCGGTGGCCTCATCGAGAATGAGGATCGCCGGGTCGTGCAGTATAGCTCGGGCGATGCAGACACGCTGCTTCTCGCCGCCGGAAAGGCGGTTGCCGCGCTCGCCGACCTGCTCGTCGTAGCCGTCGGGCTTGCTGATGATGAAGTCGTGGGCATTGGCTATCTTCGCGGCGGCCATGATCTCCTCGGGGGCGGCGTCCGGCTTGGCGTAGGCGATGTTCTCCGCGATGGTGCCGCTGAACAGGAAGGGCTCCTGGAGCACCACGCCGAGCTTGCCGCGATAGGACCAGAGCGACACGTCGCGCAGCGGGATGCCGTCGATGAAGATCTCGCCCTCGTCGGCGTCGTAGAAGCGGCAGAGAAGGTTGATGATGGTGCTCTTGCCCGCGCCGCTCTTGCCGACGAGGCCCAGCATCTGGCCCGGTTTGACCTTGAAGGATACCTCCTTGAGGACTTGCTGGTGCTTCTCGTAGCCGAAGCCGATGTTGCGGTACTCGACCTCGCCGCGGATCTCCGCCAGCTCGATGTCGCCGCGGCCGCGCTCGCTGTCCGACTCGGCGTCCAGAACCTCGAAGACGCGCTCGGCGGCGGTGAGGGCGCGGGTGATCCACTGGGTCGACTGCCCAAGGAACTCGAGTGGGTGCTGCACCATGGCGAGATAGGCGAGGAAGGCGATGATCGTCCCAATGGTGATGGAGAGATGCATGTGGAGTATGCTCCCAAAGTACCAGACGAGCAGAGACCCGCTCCCGATGATGAGCCACATCAGGGGGAAGAACGTGCCGGCAGTCGCGTCTGCGTAGGCACCGGCGGCCCGCAGATCGTCGTTGCGGACGTCGTAGCGAACGATCTCCGACTGCTGCTGGGAGAATGCCTTCGTGACCTTCACCCGGCCCAGCGCATCGGAGACGAGCGTGTGGAATCGCCCCCAGCGATACCACCAGTTGTGGAAGGCGCGCCGGAGCAGCCGCCAGAGCTTCCGCACGATGAAGAAGAGGAAGGGCAGTGGAAGCATGGCGATGAGCGCAAGCTGCCAGTTCATCGCCAGGAGCACCACGCTGACGGTGACGATGGTGACGACGCTCACGAGCACGAAGGGGAGAGCGAAGGCAAGCAGCTCCTGGATCCCGTTGGCATCCTGGGTCAGCCGCGAGATGATGGTGCCTGTCGGATGGTGGTCGTAGTAGCGCATCGACAGCCACTGAAGTCGCTCGTAGAGCTGGGCGCGTATGTCGAAGCTAATGCGCGCTCCCAGCCACGCCGTCAAGCGGTTGCGCCAGATCTCCAGGCCGGTGTGGGCAATGCCGGCCAAGGCGAGGCCGAGCACAAGCCAGATGACCAGGTTGTAGTTGGCCCGTGGGCTGAGCACACGGTCTACGAGGACTGCCGTCAGGCCGGGAGGGACCAGGCCGGCCACGATTCCGCCCATCATGAGACAGCCGATGAGCACCATGCGGCCGGTGTAGGGCTTCGTGTAGCCGAGGAGTCGGCGAAGCGTCGCGCCCTTTCGCAGGCACCGCGGACAGACGCGAGTGTATTCGCCCAGGAAGAGACCGCACGTCGCGCACCGCTTCGCGCGCTCCTTCACCTCGGGGAGTGGCTTGCCGTCGATAAGGGCGTCGAGCTTAATGCGGACCCGGCCAAAGGCGTCCGACATAGCGTGGCTGAAGCTGAGGAGGTCGACGCGGTGGCCGTCGACGACCGCGCGTAGAGCCGCGCCCCCGACAAGGGTCTCGATCTCTACCTTGCTCACCCGCGAGAGCGCAAGATCCGTCCTCACTTCCGGTGCTTCACCGTTGTGGCCGAAGATGAGGAGCCGCTCTCCGGCGAGCGCGAGGAACTGCTCGCCGAAGCTGCCGTCCGGATTCAGGTCGCTGAAGGCGAGCAGGCGGATATCGGCGTCGGGGACGACGCCGTCCACGGCTTCCTGGACGTCTTCCGGTATGGAAATGTATTCGTCCATAGCACTGGACCTCACTGAATAGCGCCGGAAAGGGCGCAGAACGAGTACGAAGTGGGACGAGCGGCTTGATTGGCGACGGGAATGCGGAACCCGCAGGAGCGAGCGCGAGTTCCCTCCACGAGCGCGGAACGCGCTTGTGGGGCGGTGAGTTACCGCAATATGCCGCTGTTACCGAATGCGAAGCTTACCCATTGTAGTCCCCCGATCACCGAGAAATGAATCGCGCGCCTCCTCGCCGCCATCCGAACCGCAGGAAGGCGATGAGCAGGCGCGTCGAGGGCTGACGTCGCGTGGATCCTGCAGTACAGCTATGGTTTTTTTCCAGGTCAGCCAGGGGGAAGTGTAGCCCAGCCCGAGCGGCGTGTCAACCCCTCTCAGGCCGGAATCGACGAACAGCGGAGAGCCGCAATCCCACGGCCGCTCGCGGCGGGAGCAACCCCGCTCGAGGGGACGAGTTGCCGGCGGGGGCTACTCCTCCTCGCCGAAGTCGTCGGTGTCGTCCAAGTCTACCTCGTCGCCCTCGGGCTCTTCCCGATTGAGCTGGCCGGCGCGCGCAAGCTCGGCAACTCGGTCCTGGGGCGTCGCGTAGACCTCGCGCGGCTTGCGGCCGTCGTGCGGGCCGACGTAGCCCCGCTCCTCCATCATGTCGATCAGCCGGGCCGCCCGCGTGTAGCCCAGCTTGAACTTGCGCTGGAGCATGGAGGCGGAGGCGTGCTTGGTGGCGAGAACGAAGTCGAGCGCCCGCTCGAACATGCCGTCTTCGACGTCGTCTTCCCGCCCGCCCTTGAGCACGACAGAACCGGCGCTCTCGACGGCGCTCTTGGAGTAGTGGGGCTTCGCCTGCTTCTTCAGGAAGTCGACGACGGTCCCGATGTCGCGCTCGCTGATGTAGGCGCCCTGCAGCCGGACGGGCTTGCCGGTCGGCGCATCGAGAGGTAGGAAGAGCATATCGCCGGAGCCGACCAGCTTCTCTGCGCCGTTGATGTCCAGAATCGTGCGCGAGTCGACCTGAGAGGCGACGGCGAAGGCGATGCGGGAGGCGATGTTCGCCTTGATCGTGCCGGTGATGACGTTGACCGACGGCCGCTGGGTGGCGACGACGAGGTGGATCCCGGTCGCCCGGGCGAGCTGGGCGAGGCGGCAGATGGAGGTCTCGAACTCGGCAGCGGCCTGCATCATAAGGTCAGCAAGCTCGTCGATGACGATGACGAGGTAGTACATGGGCTCCATGTCCTCGTCCATGACGGCGCGCTCGTTCCAGCCCTTGATGTTGCGGACGCCCACGTCGGCGAACTGGGAGTAGCGGAGTTCCATCTCGCGGATCGCCCACCGCAGCAGTCCGGCCGCCTCCTTGGCGTCGTGGGCGACGGGCGCGGCGAGGTGGGGGATACCCTCGAAGAGGCTGAGCTCGACGCGCTTAGGGTCGATGAGCAGGAACTTCACTTCATCGGGCCGCGCGCGGAAGAGGACAGAAGCAATCATGGCGTTGAGGCAGACGCTCTTGCCGGAGTTGGTGGCCCCCGCGATCAGCAGATGGGGCATGGTGGCAAGGTCGGCCATCATGGGGTGGCCGGGGATATCGCGGCCGAGGGCAAAGGCGATCCTGGACTTCATGCGTTCGGCCGCCTTCGAGTCCATGATCTCGCGCAGGTGGACGAAGGTGACTTCGGGGTTGGGCACCTCGATGCCGACGACGCCTTTGCCGGGCACGGGCGCCTCGACTCGCACGGCGAGCGCCTTGAGGGCGTAGGCGAGGTCATCGGCCAGGTTCGTCACCTTGCTAACGCGGACGCCCGAGGGCAGCATGATCTCGTAGCGGGTGACGCGGGGGCCGCGCTCGACGTCGACGACTTGTGCGTCGATGCCGTAGCTGGCAAGCGCGTTCTCCAGCGTTTCGACGCTTGCGAGGGCGTCGCGCTCGGCCTCCTCCGACGAGGGGATTTCGGGCAGGAGGTCGATGGTGGGAAGCTGGAAGTCGGCATACTCAGCGCTGGGCTCGCGGGCATCATCCTGCTCTGCTCCGGCAGCGGCGTCGAGCAGCTGGAGCTGCGGCGGGCCGGCGGCTCTCCTCGCTTCTCCGGGTTCGCTCTCGTCAGCCTCGCTCTTCTCTTCGTCAGAGGCAGCTGCCGGACCGGGTGGCTCGACCTTGCGACGCCTGCGCTTTGGCTGCTCGGGCAGAGAAGCCGGTCGCTTGAACCAGGCGATGGGGAGCTCGTGGAGCGAGCGTGCCGCCATCTTCCCGAGGCTCCCCGCCACCCAGGCGGCGCCGGCGAGGAGCTTGATGAGAGGCGTGTCGCTGACATACCCGACCGCCCAGAGTCCGGCCAGGAGGAGGATCAGTATGCCCAGCGCCTGGCCGAAGAGCGGCCGAAGCGCCTCCGCGAGCAGCACTCCCAGCAGCCCCCCCGGCTCGGTCGCCAGGTCGACCTCGAGGAACCCCGCGTACGGTCGGGCGAGCTGCCACACGGCGAGAGCGAGCCACAGAAGGATTCCAAATCCCGTCGCAAGTCGACCGCACTCAACACGTTCCCAGGTCAGCACCATCACCCCACCCAGGAGCAGGAGGGCGACGGAGACGGCAAACGCGCCCGCTGTTCCGACGAGGAAGCTCAGAGCGTGATAGAGGAAGGGCGCCACAAGCCCCGACTGCCGACCGGCGCCCACGAGCAGCACGATCCCGAGCGCAAACAGTGCCAGCCCGACCACTTCGTAGCGAAGCCGCCGGTGTGGCTCGGCGGGAAGCGGAATTGGCCGCCCGGGGGAGCGCAGGGGACGGGCCTCCCCTAACTGCGAGCGATCTCTCATGGTGTCCGGACCTCTCATGTGCAGCGGTCTGAGCCTCGAAGGCGGAGACAAGCTCCTGGCCTAACCAGTTGTGATACGCCGCCCGACGTGACGAAATCGCCCGCGGGAAGGGGGCTACCCGCGGCTCAGCCGACACTAACAGTTACCATGTCTGTGGCCGGCAAGACAAAGCCCTACGGCAGGAGACGGGACGCCAGCGCCTAACAACTCCACGGAGTTTCGCGGCGACGGCGGCCGCCAACAACCACGGCCGCCAATAACGGCGGCCGCCAACAACCATGGCCGCCAATAACCACGGCCGCCACCAACGGCGGCCGCCAACAACCACGGCCGCATTGGAGGAGGAACTCGTGAAGAAGCGCCAGGCGCGGCGCGCAGCCGCGGCGCCGCAGTACGACATCGTCTATTCGCAGGACCTCGTCACCCCCCATGTGAAGTGGGCCCATCCCTACGCGGAGGGGCCCGTCCGCGCGCTCATCGTGGGGAGCGTGCACGAGGGGCGTACCGTCGTGGAGCTGAAGCAGCGGCTCACGCTCGACGCCCGCGTCGTCAGCATCGACCCGCGGTGGGACGTCAACAAGTGGTGCATGGACCGCTACCCCCATTTCGATCCACTGCCGGCCAACGATTACAGCATCGCCTACTCGGTGCTCGAGCCGGAGCTCGCCTCCGACGCGGGATACGACGTCCTCGTGATGCACAGCATCATCGGCTGGAACGACATGCCCAAGACGGTCAGGGATCTCGTCCATCAACGCGTGCGGCGGGGCGAGGGGCTGGTGCTGGTCCACCCGCAGCTCGGGGAGAAAGGGAAGGATAGCGACCTGTGGGATATCTCTCCCATCGTCTCGGTTCCGCCGACGCGCCTCACTGCGGAAGGGGCCGGGCTCGAGCAGGGGTATCCGGACCCACCGAAGCAGGCTATCTCGGGGAAGCCCTGGAGCAAGGCGGCCGACCACTACCTCGCAGACGGCGTTCCCTTCGAGGCGCTGCCCTACGGGCCGCTTCGTCACTACATCTACCAGCTCGGCAAAGGGGCGCAGGCGCTGGTGACCGGCGACAACGGCGCCCCGGTGGTGGCCGTGAAGGAGTACGGAAAGGGCCGGGTCGTGGGGCTGGCCTACCACAATTACGCCCTCTTCCCGGAGCTGGACATGCGGAGGGGCGAGCGGAATGAGACCTTCTGGGAGTACCTCTTCAGCCTCCTCATGCGATCCGTCGTCTGGGCCGCGCGGAAGGAGCCGAAGGTTAGGCTGACAGGCGTGGACCTGTCGGCAAAGCGCTTCGATCCGGAATCGGCCGGCGCGGGCGCCGCCACGATTCGGCTGCAGAACGATGCCGCGGCGAAGGCCGGTAGGATCGACGTCACTGTCCGCGACGAGCGAGGCGAGATCGAGCAGCAGGCCACCCGAACACTCAAGCTCGGCAAGGGCACGCGGGAGGTGCGGCTCTCCCTGCCGCAGGGCGCGGCCGCCAGCGGACGCCACCTCATGGACCTGATCGTCAGCGCCGACGGGAAGAAGCAGGACTGGGGCACCGCCACCTATGAGGTGCGGCGCTCGGCCCGCGTGGCCAAGGTCGCGCTCGAGGCGCAGGCCGTATCCGCCGGAGGGAGCATCGCCGGCCGGGCTCGCCTCTCCGGGAAGCCGCAAGGATTGACTCTCGTCGCCGAGCTGTGGGACCTCAGCGGCCGGCTTCTCAGCCGGCAAGAGAGCGAAGTTCGGCGAGGCCGCGAGGCGCAGTTCCGGCTGACGTGCCCCGACGCGCTGACGAACCGCGGCTGGGTGAAATGCACTTTGATGGACGGCGATCGACACGTGGATGAGGCGCGGGCAGAGATAGCGCTCACCGCCCCGCGCAGGAAGTGGCCGGACTACGAGGTCATCCTGCCGTGGCTTCACGACGGCGTGTGGCCCTGGACGGAGCTCGTGGAAGCCCAGTACGCCCAAATGGGGGTCACCAGCACCTCAGACACCCAGTACCATTTCCCGCTTACGGTCTCGATGCATCCCCCGGGCTTCGGCGTCTACTGGTATCGGCGATTCCCCTATCTGGAGCGGAAGGATGCCTACCGGAAGACCGGAGACACGAAGTGGCTGGAGCGAGTGCCGTGCATCCATACCGACGAGTTCCGCAAGCCCGTCGCGAGGGCGCTCCGCCGCGGGATTCCGCCCATCCTCAAGTACAGCCCCCTCGCCTACTACATCGCGGATGAGTCGTCCATCACCTGCTACGAAGACGCCCTCGACCTGTGCTGGAGCAAGGCGACGCTGGCGGAGTTCAGGAAGTGGCTCCGGCGCTGGTACGGCTCCCTCCACCGGCTGAATGCGGAGTGGGACAGGCGCTATCGCAGCTGGGAGAAGGTCATGCCGGTGACCTGGAAGGAGGCGCAGAAGCGCGGGAATCCGGCGCCGTGGGTCGACCACCGGCTGTTCATGAACACGACCCTCGCCGACGCCTTCCGCTATACCAGCAAGGTGGCGCAGAAGGTGGACCCGCAGGGCCTGGTGACGATCTCCGGCACCCAGCTCCCGGGATCGCACAATGGCTGCGACTGGTCGAAGATCGACAAGATCGTGGAGTACCTGCAGCCATATTCCGGCGGCGGGCAGGACGAAATGCACCGTTCCTTCAACCCGGACATGATCCTGACCGGCTTCACCGGGTACGCCTTGTCCGGAATCCCTCTCGAACACGAAATCTGGCATCGATTCCTGCACGGCCATCGCGGGGCCTCGATCTTCTGGGGCTACACGATGGTCGACCCCGATCTCACGATCAACGCCCAGGGCCGGTCGCTGCGGAAGTGCTTCGGCGAGCTGCGCGGAGAGGGGCTCTGTCGCGTCATCGCCGGGCTGAAGCGCCGGCACGACAGGGTCGCCATTCACTTCTCCATGGCCAGCGGGCACACGTGGTGGATCTCCGACGGGAAGCTCAAGCTCAAAGACA
>Ga0307376_10001042_pt1 | contig 31520 bp, 28 predicted proteins | sample TR2MG_FD_202536 | JGI IMG/M metagenome (GOLD analysis project Ga0307376, IMG submission 202536) | Soil microbial communities from Risofladan, Vaasa, Finland - TR-2 | ecosystem: Environmental > Terrestrial > Soil > Coastal area > Acid sulfate soil | place: Finland: Risofladan, Vaasa | collected...
AGTCTAATAAAGCAGTTCTTGAGTTTAGATCCCATTCCCGCCATGGGGCAATTACTTTAATATCTGGGTCCAAGGCATAATAAGTTAATTCAAATCTGACCTGATCGTTTCCCTTGCCGGTAGATCCATGAGAGACGGCAAAAGCATTTTCTTGCTGGGCAATCTCTATTTGTCTTTTGGCAATTAGAGGACGAGCAAGGGAGGTTCCGAGCAAATATACCCCTTCATAAATTGCGTTGGCCTTAATTGCAGGAAATACAAAATCTGAAACAAATTCCTCTGTAAGATTTTCAATGTAAACCTTGCTTGCGCCGGTTTTCATTGCTTTTTCTCTTACTTCATCAAGGTCTTCTCCCTGACCAACATCGGCAACATAGGCTATGATTTCAGCATCATATTTTTCGGCTAGCCATTTCAAGATAACCGATGTATCAAGCCCGCCTGAGTATGCTAAGACAATTTTATTTTTATCACTCATTTACCAGAACTCCTCCAAAACCACTAGGGAATAGCATTTTTATGTTTATAAAACTCTAATTTATCCCGGCTTTTCCAATACAGAAAACGCCCAATTCAGTGTTAGCAGATATAAATTTCTCTAAGGTTGTCCCTCTTTTTCTTGATCCTCAGCAGGCGGTCTCAAATCATGCAAGTAAAATTTGACATTATGACCATTATAAAACTTCTCAAGTGTATAACCTATGTACTCTATTTTTTCTAAGTCATCTCCATTGTAGGCTGCTTTCTTCACCTCATCTGATAACTTGCATTCCACAGCCACGTCTTTAGTAGGGCTATCGTTAGAGATGAACATTATTTTCAACTCTTTTTCAAGCTCTAAGTCATTAGGAGTTACAAAACCCACAGCCATTTTAGAATCTGCGAATTCCATTACTATGAGCCTTACAACACTGTTACCTTTGCCATCCGGACTACCTTCAACATTGAACTTGTAGCCGTAATAATTCACAACTTTGCCGGCCTCGTTAAAAGAATTCAAATTCCAATAGTCTTCTGAATCCACCATGCACATTATTTGAAGCATTTTTTGTCTCCGATCAAATTATTTCAGTGTTAAAATTTTGAAACATTATACCTTCTCAGAGAAATATTAACACTGTTTTGCGCCCTATTTATTCAAAGCAATAAAACTCAGCTGGGTACTGACCCCCTTACCTTCTCTTCTGTAAGAATAAAAACTATCGTTACACTTAGTGCAAATATCGACAACTTCGATGTCCACCACACCAGCCTTTTGCAATCCAATCTTATTTGCGATGCTAAGATCTAAAACGTATTTGGAGTTATTTGTTTCAGACAAATACTGACTAGTATTTTCAAATTTCTCATTAAAAAGAGATGCAACATCCTCTCCTACCTCATAACAGCAGTTCTTAATAGAAGGCCCTATTACAGCAGTTAGATCCGAGGGAGCAATTGCATACTTAGATTCTATTATATTCACGGTATTAACTGCAATTTCAGACCATGTACCGCGCCATCCGGCATGAGCAGCAGCTATAACGGATTTCCCCTTATCAACGATCAAAATTGGAACGCAGTCTGCCGTCCTAATGGCAATACCCGCCCCTTTTAAATTAGTTATAAGAGCATCTCCTTGTGTTAGGTTATCGTGATTTTCCATATCTTCTACGATAATTACATCTGTGCTGTGTATTTGCTTAAGCTGAGCAATTTTTGGCAATTTGTAATATTTTTCTATCTCCTTACTATCTGTGCCAACGGTCCTATCAGCAAAACCATGCACAATGCCGTCAAACGAAGCTAGTCTTTCAGATTGAACAAAACTCATTTTTATGAATCATCTCCATTTTGTTTCTCAAGATATTCTAGCGCTTGTTTCATATCCTCTGGAATTTGTGCTGTGAATTCTACCCACTTGTCATTCGCTGGGTGAGTGAATCCTATCTTTGATGCATGAAGGGCCTGGCGGCCGATAATTTTCTCAGCACTTGATAGAATTATATTTTTCTGCCTTTTGTGGCCATAAACCTTATCCGCTAAGATCGGATAACCATTTTCAGAAAAATGAACTCTTATCTGATGTGTTCTTCCGGTTTTAGGTTCAGCCTCGACAAGACTTGCTGATTCAAATCTTTTAAGAACATTCCAGAACGTAAGAGACGCTCTTGCGGATTTAGATTTAGATGACATTTTAATCCTGTGTATAGGATCCCTGCCTATAGCAGAATCGAATGATCCTGAGTCCTCTTTAAGATTACCCTCAACTATGGCTAGATAGCGCTTTTTAATTGTTCTGGATTTAAACTGATCGACAAGAGAATTGTGGGAATGATCATTCTTTGCAACTACAATAACCCCAGAAGTGTCTTTATCCAGCCTGTGGACAATGCCGGGTCTTATTTTCCCGCCGATACCTGAAAGATCATCGCATTTGAAGAGCAAAGCATTTACTAGCGTTCCGCTTTTCACCCCAGCTCCCGGATGCACAACCATCCCGGCGGGCTTATTAACAACGACTATCGAGGAATCCTCATAAATAATATCGAGATCGATATTCTCAGGCTCAGCATCTATAGATACTGGGGCAGGAATATTTATATGAATGATCTCACCCTGATCACATTTCTTAGAGGGTTTTATCGCTTTACCGTTAACTAAGACATTTTGATCATCAATCAGCTTCTTTATCTGTGAGCGAGTATGCTCGGAGAGGAAGTGTGATAATACAATATCAGCCCTTTTACCGGATAATTCCTGTGTAACTTCAAATGTTTCTTGTCGTCCCTGTTCCATGATTATTGTCTAATTATGATTCTCTTATCTTTTATTAGCTCTTCTGCACTTCCCTGGTTTACCGATATCTCCAAAAAATCCAAGCTTCCGATGATTGCTAATAGCTTACCTTTTTCTACATCCTGATAAGACTTGGCAACGGTGTCAATGATAAATTCTCCTATACAAATCTCTCTAGGGTTTTTAAGCATGCAACTTGCAATATTTGTTATTAAATTCCCGAATGAATCAGTATATACAACCGCTCCAATTATTTCGTTATCATTTATAATAGGCTTATTAATATCTAAGAAAACCGGAGAGTTAACATTCTCACCCATCTGACTTATATCAATTCCTAAGGAAATATGAGCTGCAGCCGGCGCAAATATGTCTCTTCCGTGAAATGTGCTGCTAACATTGCTAAGCATATAGTCCGTATTTGTGATTTCGTAGACATCGATGTTCTTGGAATTTTCTAATACAAATGAAAACACCCCGTTATCGGGACCTATAAAAGTTCCATGTTCAGACTTAATCACAATTGGCTTTCTTGCGCTTCCGACTCCAGGGTCAACGACAACAATATGAATAGTCTCTTTTGGAAAGTATTTGTAAAAGCTCCCCAGTGTATATGCAGCCTTAAAGATATCGTATTTAGGTAATTCATGGGTGATATCCGTGATAACGGCCTCAGAATTTATATCTAAAATAACACCTTTCATAGAACCAACATAATGGTCGTTTATTCCAAAATCTGTTGTAAGAGTAATTATTCGCTTCACTTTGGTTTGCCCTTTAATATCAGTAGTGATAAAGTGCTTATTAATTAAAATAACTCAAATGTGAGTCATTGAGAAATGAAGCTAACTATTTTGGGATCAGGCACTTGTATACCAAACACAAAAAGAGGGTCATCAGGATATCTTTTAGAAACTTCTGATTCTAAAATTCTCTTAGATTGCGGAAGCGGTACAACATGGAAGCTTGAACAAATTGGCATTAACTATTTAGAGATTGATCATATATTTTTCTCACACATCCACCCTGATCATACGGGCGATTTAGCACCTTTCTTATTTGCAACAAAATACTCTCATTTCAGAGAACGGGAGAAACCTCTGTATTTGTGGGGAGGAAAGGGTTTCACTACTTTTTTCAATGCTTTGAAAGAAGCCTATGGAAACTGGATTACCCCAGATGGACTTAACGTAGAGGAACTCAAAGGTGGGTCAGGTGATTTCGGTGATTTCAAGATTACTGCTACCAAAGTTCCTCACATTGAGAGTAGTCAGGCATACAAAATTGAATCGGAAGGAAAGACATTAGTATATTCCGGGGACACGGATTATTCAGATTCTCTTATTAATCTATCTGTAAATACCGATCTTTTAATTATAGAATGTGCGCTAGCAAATGACAGCTATAAAATGAGAGGGCACCTTACTCCGAATGAAGTGATAAAAACTATAAACGCATCAAACCCACAAAAAGTTGTGATAACTCACCTCTACTCAGAATGTGATGAAGAAAAAGTAGTTCAGACAATTAGGAATAATGTGGATGCTGAGGTAATAGAAGCTCGGGACTTATTGGTAGTAAATATATAACAAAGATACCCCATATTATTTCTTGACTTAGCAATAGAGATAATTCAGTATATAAACGAGCATACGCTCGGTAAAGTTAGTCAAATCCGTAAGCATCATTAAAATTAATATGTACCAAAAAACATAGGAGGCTTATTAATGGAACTTTTAGAAGCAATTGGAACAAGAAGGAGTATTAGGTTTTACAAACCGTGGCAAGACGTGGAAGATTGGAAAATTCAAATGATGCTTCAAGCCGCAAGATATGCATCATGTCAGGGGAATTGTGGTTCCACTGAAGCAATTGTAATCGATAAGAAAACATATCCTAAAGAAAAGTTTGAGCAAATAATTGAGTGCGCATCGCCTTTTAACGAGCAACCTCTAAGACAGGCTCCAATTGTGATTGCATGGGTCATCAATATGGATGCATGGTATAAAGAGCTTGTAGAATCATTCTCGGTTCTATTTCCCGCAAGAGCTGTTACCGCGGCATATGGATGGACATATAAAATTCTTACAGAATCTACATACCCAAGATTAATGAGCTTCCCTAAAGATAGGGCTGAGGATTTGCTTAGAATAGAAGCCGGGCAAGCAATTGCTAACTCACTTCTAGTCGCAACAGAGCTTGGCTTGGGCGCTTGTCTTCTCGCAACAGGGAGAAAGCCTGCGGAATTTCCGAAAGTTTTAGGTACACCTGAGAATGTTGTTCCGATATGGCTTATGGCAGTAGGCTATGCCGCAGAGACCCCTGGGCAAAGGCCGAGAAAAAGATTTGATAAGCTATTTCACTATAATGAATACGGCACACCGCTTAAACAAGATGATGAAGTGAAGGAACAGCTCAGGGAAGAAAAGATGATTCAGCCAATGGCTCCACATCCGGGAAGAGACGAAGAGTTAAAACATCTTTGCAAAATGTTCGGACTTGATGAAGGAATGCCTGATATGCCTAAGGATAAAATTAAAGCTCTTTACGAAGAAGATTCTATTTATTACGGAGAAGTTCCAGAAGGTCTTGAAGATAAGGGAGTTTAATCAAGAAATATAAGATTTTTGGGGTGAGAGAGCTAAAGAAAAAATTCTTTCACCCCATACTTTTATTAACAATTTAATATCAGATCAAGCTACGGTTATTTCTTCATCGAGATACACATTTTGTACGGCGTTAAGTATCTCAACCCCATCTTTCATTGACTTCTGAAAGGCTTTGCGCCCAGTAATAAGACCCATGCCACCAGCTCTCTTATTAATAACTGCAGTTCTCACTGCTTGTGCCAGGTCATTACCTTCATCACCAGTCGAAGCGCCGCCGGAATTAATTAATCCTGATCTTCCCATATAACAGTTTACAACCTGATAACGTGTAAGGTCGATAGGATGATCAGTGGTTAGTTTAGAATAAACTCTTGGGTCAGTCTTTCCAAAATTTAGCGCTGTGAACCCGCCGTTATTCTCAGCTTGTTTTTGCTTGATAATGTCTGCTTCAATTGTTACACCAAGGTGATTTGCCTGCCCTGTTAAGTCAGCAGATACGTGATAATCAGCCTCTTTTGTTTTAAATGCCGGATTTCTGAGATAACACCAAAGTATTGTGACTAGCCCAAGAGTGTGGGCATATCTAAACGCTTCTGTAATTTCCTGCAATTGACGATGGCTCTCTTCGGAACCAAAGTAAATAGTAGCACCCACTGATACAGCACCCATTTCAAACGCTTGATCTACATTTGCAAATAAGATTTGGTCATAGGTATTTGGGTATGATAGAAACTCGTTGTGGTTTAGTTTCACAATAAATGGAATTTTATGCGCGTATTTTCTTGAAACTGAGCCCAGGACACCCAGCGTGGATGCAACACCATTACAGCCGCCTTCAATCGCGAGCTTAACAATGTTTTCAGGGTCAAAGTAAATTGGGTTAGGAGCAAATGAGGCTCCCGCGGAATGCTCTATACCTTGGTCCACAGGCAAAATGGACAAATAGCCCGTTCCAGCAAGACGGCCGGTATTAAAAAGAAGCTCAAAGTTTCTGAGAACAGAGTTAGGGCGATCAGTGGCAATGAAAATATCATCAACAAATGATGGTCCGGGTAAATGTAGTAGTTTCTTTGAAACAGTCTTGCACTTGTGATTAAGAAGGTAATCCGCTTCTTTTCCTAAAAGTTTTACAGTTGAATCAATGCCCTCTTTTGTTTTAGCCATTGTTTTAGCCAGCTCCTTAGTCTTATTCAACTCCTTATTAGATTTTTATATTATTTTGCCTTACATATATTCGTAATGAAATATAAATTCTCTAAGATCAAAAACGGTGAACTCAATCAAATAAGGGGCTTTAAAAAAATTAATTTGCCGCAAGAGAAATATCTTTCTCTTTATTATCCAGTATTGAAATACCGGGAAGCTCCGCTCCGCCGAGAAATTCTAACAAGGCCCCTCCGCCAGTTGAGATATGGGTAATTTCTGAATCAAGCACTTCGGCATTTCTTATTGATGCTATTGTTTCTCCGCCACCGACAACCGTTGTCGCTCCCCGCCATGTAGCAAGAGCTACGGCACGAGCTACCTGAGTGGTTCCTGCTGAAAAATCTCCCACCTCAAAAACTCCCATCGGCCCACTCCAGAAAATAGACCCGGTACCCCTGATCTGATGGGCAAACAATGCAGCTGTCTTAGGGCCTATATCAAACCCCTGCAAATCATCTGGAATGTTGTCATCCATTACCATACAATTTTTTCTTTTTTCATATCCACCTGCTACAATATGGTCTACTGGAAGATAAATCTTATCTCCGTATTTATCTAAGGACTCTTTTGCCCAATCCAGCATATCATTCTCTACTATTGAATTGCCTATATTCATTCCTTTAGCTTTCAAGAATGTATACGCAACACCACCGCCAATAAGAATTTTATCCGCTTCTTCTATCAAACTCTTAAGAGCGTGTATCTTATCCTTGATCTTTCCGCCGCCAACTATCACAACAAATGGACGCTCTGGGTTTTCACGAATCCTGGTTAGGAATTTAAGCTCTCTGCTCACCAAGAAACCGGCAAGCCTATGCTCAAACTCAAGCGCCATTCCATAAGTAGAGGCGTGCTTTCTGTGTGATGTTCCAAATGCGTCATTGACGTATATATCCGCAAAAGAAGCTAGCTCTTTGGAAAATTCAGGATCATTGTCGGTTTCTTCTTTATGAAACCTTAGATTTTCAAGAAGCATTACTTCGCCGTCTTTAAGTGTATCGATAGCTTTTTTTACTTCACTGCCGATTACATTCCCGGTGAAAATCACTGATTTTCCCAAAAGCTCTGACAATCTGGCTTGAATAGGCTTTAAAGAGAGTTCTGGTATTGAGATACCCTTAGGTCGCCCAAGGTGGGTGCCAATAATTACTTTGGCTTTTCTTTCTATTAAATAATCAATCGTAGGTATTGCTCTTCTAATTCGGTAATCTTCACTGATCTTCCCGTCTCTTATAGGAACGTTAAAGTCCACTCTGACGAATACTCGTTTCCCTTCAAATGTTGAATCCGGCAGATCAGATATTACCAACTTAGGCATACTCATTTCGCCCTATCCCCAACATATTCTATTAAGTCCACAACCCTGGATGAATATCCATATTCGTTATCGTACCATCCGATAACTTTTACCAGGTTGCCTTGCACTACAGATGTTAATGGTGCATCGAATATTGCAGAATGAGGATCACCGATAAAATCTGAAGATACTAGCTCTTCGTCTGAATATCTCAAATAACCTTTAAGCTCACCCTCGGCTGCCTGCTTATATTTTTCATTAACCTCTTCTATTGTAGTACTTTTTTTCACTTCACAAGTAAAATCAACTACCGAAACATCTGCTGTAGGAACTCTCATAGCAACAGCGCTCATCTTTCCGTCTAATTCCGGGAAGATAAGTTTTATAGCGCTTGCAGCACCCGTACTCGTTGGTATTATCGACATTGCAGCGGCTCTAGCCCTTCTTAGATCTGAATGAGGCGCGTCAAGTATCTGTTGGTCATTGGTATAAGAATGCACTGTAGTCATCTGGCCTTTTACTATTCCAAAATTTTCGTGGAGCACTTTTACAATCATTGAAAAACAGTTAGTGGTACAAGAAGCATTTGAAATAATATTATGTTTAGCACTGTCATACTCTTTTTCATTAGCTCCTAGCACTACTGTTAGATCAACTTCACCTTTAGCAGGAGCAGTGATAATAACTTTTTTTACTGTTTCGCCCAGATGTGCAGAGACTTCTTCTTTGCTTCTGAAAACTCCGCTGGCTTCAGCAATAAGTTCTGCGCCCACTTCATGCCATGGTATGTTTGCAGGATTTCTTTCAGAGAACACTTTTATCGGTTTCCCGTTTATTATCATATGTCCATCTTCAGATTTAACATCCCCCTTGAACGGACCGAATATTGAATCATATTTAAAAAGATGTGTAAGAGTTTTAGAATTGGAAATGTCATTTATTCCCACAAATTCTATCCCTTCCCTCTCTAAGCCTATACGAAGAATATTCCTTCCGATTCTTCCGAATCCGTTAATTCCAACCTTAATTGACATTGATTAACTCCTCCGAAGAAAGCTACCCTGAAATAGCCTTAAGTCATTTTCTTTACTTCTAATTTCTTTACTGCTAAAAACTACCTTTCTCAGCAAACGGAGTCAAGAATTTGCACTGATTTTGACCAAGAAGATAGGAGAATTATAAAGAAAGTGAAATCATTAAACTAAAATAAGACTTGTATTTAATAATATTCCCTGATATTTTCAATTTCCATGGATAAGAAAAAAGTAGCCATACTAGGAGCAAGCGGATATACGGGGAGTGAACTCTTAAGGTTTTTGCTTGTTCATCCAAATGTCGAAGTTGCACATTTAACAGCCGAGAAGCATGCCGGAAAGATGATCTCAGATGTCTTTCCTCATTTAACTGGATTTTTGGGCTTGGAGCTGAAACCGCTTAAGCCTAAATCAATTCCTAAAGATATAGATGTAGTATTCGCGGCACTTCCTCATGGGACTTCGGCAAAAGTAATTAAAGAGTTGTTTGAGAGAGATATAAAGATTATCGATCTGGGCGCAGATTTTAGGATCAGCCCTAAGAATTATAAAAAATGGTACGGTGAGCATCCATGCCCTGAATTAATTAAACAAGCCGTATATGGAATCACTGAATTAAATAGGGATAAGATAAAAAAAGCAAAACTAGTAGCTAATCCTGGTTGTTACCCGACATCTTCAATACTAGGCCTAGCTCCAATTTTGAAAAATAAAATCGCGGACGAGTCTTCAATAATTGTAGATTCTAAATCCGGAGTAACCGGAGCAGGAAGGTCTCCATCTCTTGACTATCATTATTCTGAAGTAAATGAGGGAATTAAAGCGTATAAAGTTGGAGAGCACCGTCATATGCCTGAAATTGAAGAGGCGCTTTCTAATTATTCAGGGCTTAAGGTAGACGTATCTTTTACGCCTCACCTTATACCTATGGACAGAGGGATATTATCAACAATTTACGTAAATCTAAAGAAGAAGATCACAACTAAGAAACTAATTGAGTTATATGAAGAGCATTATCAAGATGAGCGTTTTGTAAGAATATCATCTCAAAATACATATCCTTCAACAAATCAAGTGCGCGGGTCTAATTATTGTGACATAGGAATGAAGGTCAATAGCTCAAATAATACTGCTGTAATTGTATCGGTAATTGACAACCTCGTTAAAGGCGCCTCAGGCCAGGCTGTTCAGAATATGAATGTGATGCTTGGATTTGAGGAAGATGCAGGGATAGAAACTACCCCTATTTTTCCATAAACTCAGATTACTTAACCTGCCTTATTCTATCTACAACCTTAGGAAAAACAGAAGCTGCATAATCTATATCTTCTTGTTCAGTGAATCTTCCCAGGCTAATTCTGATAGAAGAAGCGGCTTCTTCCCTACTTAACCCCATCGCAGATAACACATGAGAAGGGTCTACTGCGCCCTCAGAGCACGCGGAACCTGTAGAAACTGCCACACCTTCAATGTCCAGATTCATAGTTAGAGACTCCCCCACCGCGCCTAAAATACTTAAATTAAGAGTATTCCCTAGCATATTTTCAATTGACCCGTTCAATTTGATGTCCTTAATATTTTGTTTGAGACTTTGTAGAAGCCCGTCTCTTAAATTTCTAATTTTGACTTGATCATTCTCCATCTCTTCTATTGCGATTGCGCTGGCAACACCTAATCCCACTATCCCCGGTACGTTTTCAGTACCGGAGCGCTTTCCCCTTTCCTGACCGCCCCCATGAATTAAAGGGGCCAATGAAATATTCTGAGACAAGCTATCTCTAACAAAAAGAGCGCCTACTGATTTGGGGCCGTAAAATTTATGCGCGGATATTGAAAGTAGATCAGCGGGAATTTTATTAATATCGATATCAATCTTACCTGCAGCTTGTACGGCGTCTGTGTGAAATAGAGCTCCCCTTTCCTTAACAATTTCAGCTATCTTTTCTACCGGGAAAATGACACCCGTTTCATTATTCGCATACATGCAAGAAACAAGGGCTGTATTATCCTTGATGCTGTCTCGTAGTTCATCTAAATCAATCAGCCCGTCACTGTCTACATCTAAATATGTGACTTCAAATCCTTGTCTTTCTAAGAACATAAAGGACTCAAGAACACATTCGTGCTCAACTTTTGTTGTTATTAAATGATTTTTGTTATCACTCAGGCCTTTAAGGGCAGTGCTTTTAATAGCAAAATTAGCGCTTTCACTGCCTCCAGAAGTGAAGATAATTTCCTTCGGATTAGCTGAGATCAGAAGAGATACTTGCTCCCGGGCCTTATCTAACGCTTCCTTCCCCTTTCTCCCAAAGGAGTGAATACTGGAGGGGTTCCCGTAGTACTCAGTAAGATACGGCATCATCTCTTCTAAAACTCTTGGATCAATTGGCGTTGTCGCGTTGTAGTCCAAATATATATTCTTCATGTTGCCCATTTTCAGATGTACCTACTGCCTATTTGATTGTGCTTCAAGCAGTGACTCATATTCCTCAATAATGATTGAAATAAATTCTAATGCAAGTTTGGATAATTTCCTATCCTTATGCCATGCGGCAACTATTGCTCTTGTTGGAGACTGCCCCTTAATCTCCCTATACTCACAGCTCTTAGAGGTATCAGTCATTACTAGCATCTTGGGGACCAAAGAAATCCCATTACCAAAAGAAACGCAGTGCTGAATAGTAGACAGATTCCATGTGCGGCATATTATTTCCGGATTTATCTGCCTCTCATAACAGAAACTTTTAATCTGCTCTCCAAGACAGTGCTCTTCATCTAAAGCTATAAAAGGGATGGACTTTAGATCGTCAATCTTAATATTCTTTATTTTTGATAAAGGATGCCCCGGGGACAATGCCAGAACTAAGGGGTCATTAAAAAGAGTTTTAGTCTCAATCAGAGGATCTTCAATCGGCAGACTCATGATCGCAATATCGATATCTAGATTAATTATGCTTTGGATAAGCCTATCGGTTAGATTTTCATTTATTTTTATTCGCGAGATAGGAAATCTCTTATGATATTTATCCAAAGATCCAGGCAATAGATAAGGAGCGATTGTGGGTATAAAACCCACACTGAGAGTTCCGGAACCCGAGTCCACATCTTCTAGAATCGCAGATTTAATATTACCGGCTTCTTTCAAAATCAGTTTAGCTCTAGGGAGAAGAGCTTTTCCAGCCTCAGTTAACGCCGCTTTTCTGCTTAACCTTTCAAAGAGTTCCTTACCCAGCTCGTGCTCAAGCTTAATTATTTGCTGACTAAGTGAGGGCTGCGCGACATAGCACCTCTTGGCCGCCTTACTGAAGCCTCCGGTCTCCGCAACAGCTACAAAGTATCTTAATTGATGTAGTTCCATTATTGCACGCTAGCCTTATAGGCAAAGACTATAGGATACATAGTAAATTAATATTAGACAACTATAGCTCAAACTGTTTATTATATTGTTGGTCTAGGATATTAATCTTATAAATAAAGAAGCATTCAAGGAGATACGAAATGGCTAAGAAAGAAACGCTTACTACAGCTCACGGCAATACTATGGAAGATAACAATACTAACAGTGAAAGCAAGTGCCCGTTTACGGGTGGAGTGCTAAAGCACAGCGCTGGCGGTGGCACTTCAAATCGAGACTGGTGGCCAAATCAGTTGAAGTTGAACATTCTCCGCCAACACTCTTCTCTATCCAATCCGATGGGCGACGCGTTCAACTACGCACAGGAGTTCAAGACCCTAGAGCTGGATGCAGTGAAGAAAGACATCTTCGATCTGATGACCACGTCCCAAGACTGGTGGCCAGCCGACTACGGTCACTATGGGCCGCTCTTCATTCGGATGGCGTGGCACAGCGCAGGTACTTACCGCATCGCCGACGGCCGTGGCGGCGGGGGCTCCGGCACCCAGCGCTTTGTGCCACTCAACAGTTGGCCTGACAATGCGAACCTCGATAAGGCACGCTTGCTGCTCTGGCCGGTCAAACAGAAATACGGTAAGAAAATTTCTTGGGGCGACCTAATGATCCTCACCGGCAACTGCGCGCTTGAGTCAATGGGATTTAAGACATTGGGTTTCGCTGGCGGACGTGAGGATGTTTGGGAGCCTGAGGAAGACATCTATTGGGGTTCTGAAGCCCAGTGGCTTGGAGACAAGCGTTACACCGGTGACCGGGAACTTGAGAATCCCCTCGGCGCCGTTCAGATGGGCCTGATCTACGTGAACCCGGAAGGTCCAAACGGAAATCCTGATCCGCTCGCGGCAGCCCATGACATTCGCGAGACCTTCGGCCGCATGGCTATGAATGACGAAGAGACTGTAGCGCTTATTGCTGGCGGACACACATTCGGCAAAACCCATGGAGCAGCCGATCCAAACCAGTATGTTGGTCCAGAACCCGCAGCTGCGGGCATTGAGGAGCAAGGACTAGGCTGGAAGAATACGTTTGGCAGCGGTAATGCAGACGACACTATTACCAGCGGCCTCGAGGGCGCATGGACTACAACGCCAACAAAGTGGAGCAACAACTTCTTCGAGAACCTGTTCGGTTTTGAGTGGGAGCTAACGAAGAGCCCAGCCGGTGCGCATCAGTGGAAACCCAAGGATGGGGCAGGCGCCGGTACAGTGCCGGATGCGCACGACCCCTCAAAGAGTCACGCACCATTCATGCTTACGACGGACCTCGCTTTGCGGATGGACCCTATATATGAGCCAATTTCAAGACGCTTTTACGAGAATCCGGATCAGTTCGAAGACGCTTTCGCCCGGGCATGGTTCAAGCTTACGCACCGCGATATGGGTCCGCGCGCGCGCTATCTCGGCCCTGAGGTGCCGGCGGAAGAGCTGATCTGGCAAGACCCTATCCCAACCCTTACACATGAACTGATTGACAATCAGGAGATCGCTGCACTGAAGGGTAACATCCTTGCCTCAGGACTGTCTGTGTCCCAACTGGTATCCACCGCTTGGGCGTCAGCATCAACGTTCCGTGGCTCCGATAAACGCGGTGGAGCGAATGGTGCACGTATTCGCCTTGCGCCGCAGAAGGATTGGGAAGTCAACAATCCAGACCAATTACAGGCAGTGCTGGAGACGCTTGAGGGCATCCAAAAAGAGTTCAACGACGCCCAGACTGGGGGTAAGATGGCCTCACTCGCCGACTTGATCGTTCTGGGTGGATGCGCAGGCATAGAGCAGGCGGCAAAGAATGCCGGTCACGATGTGACGGTACCCTTTACGCCGGGACGTGCCGATGCGTCGCAAGAGCAAACCGATGTGGAATCCTTCGCCGTACTCGAGCCGGCTACAGACGGATTCCGCAACTACTTGAAGACCCAATACGCCGTATCGGCAGAGGAAATGTTGATTGATCGGGCGCAACTCTTGACGCTGAGTGCTCCTGAGATGACGGTTCTCGTTGGAGGCATGCGTGTACTTAACACTAACTTCGCTCAGTCCCAACATGGCGTCTTCACTAAACGTCCAGAGGTGCTGACCAATGACTTCTTCGTCAACCTGCTCGATTTGGGCACGACATGGAAGGCGACTTCGGAGGCCGAAGAAGTGTTTGAAGGTCGTGATCGTACGACAGGCGAACTCAGGTGGACCGGTACCCGTATTGATCTCATCTTCGGTTCGAACTCAGAACTCCGGGCTCTCGCTGAAGTCTATGGAAGCGAGGACTCTCAAGAGCGGTTTACGCAGGACTTTGTGGCGGCGTGGACTAAGGTGATGAATCTTGACCGCTTCGATCTGGCTTGATTTCAGTTTTTAGAAAAAATGGCTACATTTATCCGTGAGAGGGTTCCTGAGAGAATCATGATGAGACATGTATATCACTGTCATAAAGCTAACAGCTCATATGGCCGAAGCCTGGCAGATGCCTTGGGACTGGATTGCAGCAAAGTTGAGCGGTTGCTTAATATTCCATCATTGGAAGAGTTGTTTAATGCAACTTCTGAAGAAGGATATCAAAACTTCTCATAGTAAATAAAACCCTATAAAATTGTTTAAAAATAAGTAATGAGGCCCTTTTCCGAGGGCTTCATTATTTCTCCGAAATTCCTTTCTATAAAAATCAATATCACAGTATTTAGAGTACGGTATTGACCCTGTCTTAAGAATATGTAACTATTTCATATTGTCCCGGGGCAAAAAATGAAATTCACACTAAACTGGCTAAAAGACTACATAGATTTTGATCTATCCCCTGAAGAACTATCTGACAGGCTTACTATGGCTGGGCTTGAGGTAGAAGATGTAATTTATCAGGGCAAAGGTCTTGATAACATAGTAGCCGCCCTAATTACAGAATTAACACCCCACCCGGATGCGGAGAAACTCTCACTTTGTAAGGTCACAGATGGCGAGATTACATATCCAATCGTCTGCGGCGCAACAAATATGAAAGCAGGTGATAAAGTTGCACTTGCCAAAATAGGCGCAAAACTCCCTCCTGGGCCTAAATTTGCTGACGGGCTAAAAATCAAAAAAGCTAAGATCAGGGGAGAAGTATCAGAGGGCATGTTATGTGCTCAGAACGAGCTTGGCCTTGGAGAAGAAAGCGACGGCATTATAATTCTTCCGGAATCTGCAACCGTGGGAAATGCAATTGTAGATGAATTGGGTTTGAACGATGTTGTTTTTGAAGTCGGCATAACCCCTAATCGTCCGGACTGCCTAAGCGTAATTGGAGTTGCCAGGGAAGTGGCTGCCTTAATAGGCAAAACAGCAAAATATCCTGACTTACAGATTGCCGAAGAAGGCGAGGATATAAATAACATTGCAAAAGTAGAATTACTTGATCCTGAGAAATGTCCGAGATATTCATGCAGGGTCATAAAAAACGTAAAAATCGGCCCTTCCCCAGCCTGGCTAAAAACAAGACTCGAATCATCTGACATAAGGTCAATTAATAACGTCGTAGATATTACAAATTTTGTTCTATTAGAATTCGGCCAACCTCTTCATGCTTTTGACTATGATCTGCTTGAAGAAAACAAGATTGTAGTTAGGGCAGCTCAAGACGGGGAGATAATTAAAACCCTGGATGATATAGAAAGAAAGCTAACCCAAGACGATCTTCTTATTTGTGATGGAAAAAGGCCCATAGCTCTTGCAGGAGTTATGGGAGGAGCAAATACAGAAGTATCGGATAGCACAAAAAATGTTTTACTTGAAAGTGCTTATTTCGACCCGGTTACGGTGAGAAGAACTTCTAAAGAGACCGGGCTCAGATCAGAATCCTCTTATAGATTTGAAAGAGGGGTTGATCCGAACTCAGTAGTTAAGGCGCTTGATAGAGCAGCAGAACTCATACGAGAGTTGGCACAAGGCGAAATCGCAGCCGGAGTTATAGATAAATATCCGACTCCAATTGAACCTGGAGAGGTAAGTCTTTCACTAGACAAAGCGAACCGTGTGTTAGGCACTAATATCAGCTCGGAGGAGTTAACCAGAATAGCAAACGGGCTTGAATTTGATGTTATAAGCTCATCCGGCGGTGAATTCACATTCCGCATCCCGACTTTTAGAGTAGACATCACAAGAGAGATAGATTTAATTGAGGAAGCAGCGAGACTGCATGGATACAACAATATACCCACTACGCTTCCTGTAGTAAGGATGAAATCGGACAAGGTTAATATCAACAAATTTACTCAAGATAAATTTAAAGAAGTTTTTATATCAAGCGGGTTTAATGAGACAATTAACTATAGCTTTGAAGATCATGAGTTACTGAGCCTTATTAACAAAACCGACGCACTTAAAATTTTGAACCCCCTTACAACTGAAAGCTCAGCGATGAGGACAAGCCTAGTGCCGGGTCTTTTAAAGAATACGGTTTTAAATTTAAACCACCAGGAACATGACTTAAGGCTTTTTGAAATTGGCAAAGTTTATCTTCCAAAAGAAAATAGCGAATTACCAAATGAAATTAGAAAAATAGCCGCGACGGCAACCGGAACGAGAATGCCGGAATTCTGGGGAAAGAAGGAATTTGATTTCTTCGATTTTAAAAGCATCTTGGAAAAAGGCTTTCAGATCCTAAACATATGGAATGATGTTGAATTTCTGGATGCTCAGGAAATCGAATTTCTTCACCCCGGAAAATCGGCGAAGATACTACTTGACGGTAAAAAGATAGGATACTTAGGCGAGCTTCACCCCAACTTGAGTGAAAAACTCGAGATTTCAAAAAAGCTATATGTACTAGAAATTGATTTAGACAAGACCGCTGCTATTTCAAAAGAGCAGAGAAAATCATTTAAACCACTGCCCAAATTCCCCTCTGTTAGAAGAGACATTGCATTAATTATAGATGAGTCGATTCCGGTTGGTGGAATATTGGATGAGATAGACAAAGTCGGCTCGTCATTAATAGAGAATGCTGCTATATTTGACGTCTACACAGGCAATCATGTAGAAGAAGGCAAGAAGAGTGTTGCTGTATCACTTCATTTAAGAGCATCTGATAAAACACTCACAGAAGAAGAGATAAATAAGGTGCAGGAAAAAACACTTAAAAGACTTGGTTTGGCTCTTGGAGCAGAATTACGTACAATATAGAAATTAAAGCGAGGTATAGAGATGACGAAAAAAGAACTTGCAGATGTAATTCATACTAAAATTGGGCTATCTAAGAGAGAGTCTGCTGAGATAGTTGAATTCTTCTTTGATATTACCAAGGATAAATTAAGTAGGGGTGAGGGAATAAAGCTTCCTAGATTCGGCAGCTTCCGAGTGCAAAACCGTAAAGCCAGAAAAGGAAGAAATCCTGCCACCGGCGATACAATAGAGATTGCTGAGAGAAAGGCAGTAGTTTTTAAACCAAGCCGCTTCCTCCGCGATTCTATCGATAAGCATACAGACTAATGTATGAAACGTATTTCTAACTTCTTTAAGCAGAACATCCTTGCCGGAGTATTGGTCACAGTACCATTTGCCATAACTCTATATATTTTATATACGCTTGGCAGATGGATAATAGGACTCATAAGTACTGCCCCCTCGAAGTTACTTAGCACCCTACTTCATTCCCTACCTTCATTATCACAGCTCTTTGAGTTTAGTGCTGCCCTTTTGGGAACTTTAGTGATTGTTCTCATAATTGGGGCTGTTGCCAGAAATATAGTCGGTCGAAAACTCTTAGCGTTTAGTGAATATCTCATAACCAAAATACCGCTTGCTAGAACTATATATATAGCCACTAAACAAATTATAGAGACAATCATGGGTGGCGGAGGTATGAAGAACCTAAAAAGGGTCGCTATGTTTGAGTATCCGAGAAAGGGTATATATTCAATAGGGTTTATTACAAGCACCATAGAAAACGGAGTACATCACAATCAGTCCGGAAGAAAACTTGTAAGCATTTTTGTGCCCACCACACCCAACCCTACCAGCGGGTATTATATAATGCTCCCGGAAGAGGATATAAAGGAGCTATCGATTTCAGTAGAGGACGCTTTTAGAATAATTATGTCGGCAGGCCTCGCTACAAACAACTTCGAAGATGCTGGACAGGGTAAAGAAAACACTTAAAAAATATAAGATGCTCACCCAAGGTGAGAAAGTAGTGCTCGGAGTTTCAGGGGGCGCAGATTCAATAGCCATGCTCTACGCCTTAAATGATTTAATCGAGTACGGTCTTGATCTTATTGTCGCTCACTTAAATCATGGAATTAGGGGCGATGAGGCAAAACGGGATGCTGACTTTGTAAAAGAAACAGCAAAGTCTCTTGGGCTTACATTCGTATACGGCGAAGTCGATACTTTAAAGTTTAAAGAAGAACAGGGACTCTCTCTTGAAGATGCGGCGAGAACCCTAAGATATAAATTTTTCGATCAAGTATTAACCAAACACTATGCCACTAAGCTAGCCACCGCCCATACTCTGGATGATCAGGCGGAGACTGTTCTAATGAGATTAATCAGGGGAAGCGGGTCAAAGGGATTATCTGGAATTCCACCTGTCTCAAGCTCTATGATAAGACCGTTGATTGATACCAGCCGCTCAGAGATTGAGCAATTCCTCAGATCTAAAAAAATTTCCTGGATAAACGATTCTACCAATGAATCAAAAGAATTTCTTAGAAACAAAATCAGGCACGATCTAATACCTGAGCTTGAAACCTACAACCCTCAGATCAAAGAGACGCTGTCACGAACAGCCGATATATTAAGATCTGAAGAAGAGTTTATCTCAAAGCAAGCACTTAAGCATTTTGAAGAAACATTCAGTACTAACAAATCAGAGCTGATCGGGAATTTAAAACATTATAGAACCATTGATAAATCATTAAGATTCTCATTACTTAGGCTTGCGGTAGAGAAAATTGCCAAAAGTCTGAAAAATATTTCATCCATCCATATCACCGCTGCAGATGATTTTTTGTTATCCGATTCTACGTCCGGAGAAGTTGAGATTCCAGAAGGTATTGTAATTGTTAAGGGTTATGACACGATTCTGATTACCAAGAAGTCTGAGCTGGAACATGAATTTAAATATAGCATTCAATCTCCCGGGAAATGGAGCTTCCCAGAATTTGAGGTTGAGGTCTCAATTCTTAAAACAGACACCCTCGATGAGAACAATGAAAGTGTGGCATATTTTGACACTGAATCTATTGATTTCCCAATAGAAGCCAGAAATTTTAAACCTGGCGACCGGTTTTCCCCTTTAGGAATGACTTCGTCCAAGAAGCTGCAGGACTATTTTACAGATATTAAATTGCCTCAGTTTCTAAGATCGAGAGTACCGATTTTCATATCTAAGGGTGAGATAATGTGGCTTGGCGGTATTAGGATTGATGATAGATTTAAAGTTAAAGAAAAGAAAAACGAAGTACTAATGATGAAGCTTCTCAGACCAAGATGGTCTTAAAACCCTTTCCAACTGCTACTGTGCAGAGCTAAATATGCCGATCCCAAAATCCCCGCGTCATCTCTGAGTAGTCCCCTTTCGATTTTTGCCCTTTCCATAGGTGCGCGAAACGCCCTTTTATGAGCTTCTTTGTAAGTGGTATCTATAAATAAATCCCAAGCGTTTGAAACCCCGCCACCTATAACAACCATCTCTATATTTAATAGATTGACTAGGCTCGCGATCGCGATACCCAAAGCTACTCCAACTTCTTTCCAAATTTTGAGTGAGAACTCCTCACCTGAACTTGCAGCCTCCATGACAATCCTGGGTATATCTTCAATATGCACATTTTCAGTAGTTTCCCTCAAGACTGTATTTAAGTTCCCATCTTGAAGTCCCTCTTTTACCATCCTTCTAATCGCTGTAGCTGAAGCATAGCTCTCAAGACAGCCATAGTTCCCGCAGTTACACCGGGCACCATCAGGATAGATCGTCATGTGACCTAGTTCGCCCGCCATACCATCAGCCCCGGTCCAAAGATTGCCGTCTAAAACAATCCCTCCTCCTACACCCGTGCCCATAGTAAGCATTATCATGGAATTTACATCTTTTGATGCCCCCATCCACCACTCACCCACGGCCGCGCTATTCGCGTCGTTTTCTATAACAATGTTTAAGTCAGGTCCTAACTTTTCTTTGAGCACCGATCTTAAAGGGTAGTTATCAACGTTCATGATATTCGGGGCCTGGGTAATTATCCCGTTTTTAGAATCTGTAATTCCCGGAATCCCTACTCCTATATTGGTTACTTTCTCCCCTTTGCTAATATCAGCAATAAAATTAGCCAGATTATCGATGAGTTTATCTATTCCCTGATCGGCTTGGGATAAAATCTTCATCCTTTTATGTATATTCCCCTCACTGTCTACAAGAGCGCCTCTTAGATTCGTGCCACCAATATCTATTCCAATTACTTTATCACTCATGTTTATTCCTTTTCATGGTATAATTTGCTCCTCAATAAATATTACTAAGTGCCGAAAGACTAAACAACAATATTAGAATATGCCAATTAAAAATAAGATGCTTTGTTTCGAAAGCTCGCTTAATGCAAATGAGGAGATGTATGGGACAGCGCCTAGGGTGGATGTCTGGATTATGCTTGAGTACAGAGGGCACTGGTCGGGTAACGCATTTAAAGACAGCAAAATACCAAAATCTGTAAAAGCCCATCTTAATAAAGAGCTTAAATCAGTATCCAATTCGCGCCTGCAACTTATTAAAAAACAGGAAAACTCAGACAACGATCTTAAGTTTTATGTAGCAGTATCCGATGAAGCTAATCCAAGTCTGTACGAATTTAGTATTAACGATTACGAGGACTTACTTTCGCTAAAAATAAAAAAAATTCTAAAATCTAACGAAAATCTGTCTCAAGAAAAAATATATATCATTTGCACCAACGGAGAATACGACACCTGCTGCGGCAAATTTGGCATGCCTGTATATCTGGATATGGCTAAGGGTAAATACGGATCTCAATCTTGGGAAGCTAATCATATTGGCGGGCACAGATTCGCTTCAACCTTTGTATGCCTCCCACATGGTTTGGTATACGGCCGCATTAGAGAGGGCAAGGTAGCTGAAGAGTTAATTACACAATACGAGAGTGGGAATATAAATATTTCAAGCTACCGGGGCCGCTCCTGTCACACAAGCGAAGTGCAGGCGGCAGAGTATTATCTGAGAAAAGAAACCGGCATATCGGAAATTTCAGAATTCGTCACCGAAAGCTTAAAAAAGAACGATAAGAAATTCAAGATCAAGTTCTTCGCAAAATCTGATGAGACAATGCATAAAATCAAGCTGAGAAAGGATGAAAATGCCGTCAAAATTATCAAAAGCTGCGGAGATAACAATTCATATATACCGCAGTTTAGACTATTAGATTATCAAAAAAGTTAAGTACTTTTTATTCCGATTCAACCTGCTTGTTTGATTTATATTGTCTCAGAAAACTTTTTAATATTGCCTGCTCTCTCACCCACTTCCTTGCAAACGGCGTCGGGAACCTCAATATAAGGTTAATTTTATTGGGCTCAGGAATTTCAATAGTTACGCGTGGCTCTACTGCTGAAAGACCTAAGTTAAGCTTGTAGCTAAGAGAGTCAAAATGCTTTCGGGCACTTTCCAGATAGTCTTCACACTCTTTATTAGCGGCTTCTAGTAAGATCTCTTCCGCTTTCTCCCAATTGTCATCAGCCGACATGGGAATCGTCAAGGTATGAAGAATATAATCCTTCATATATGACTCGTTAATCAAGGGCGATACAAGAAAAGTACTGTTCGGAATTGTTATTGAGCGGCCAGAGAACTGGTTTGATCTCTTACCCGGTCCAAGTTCTTGTATTGTAGTCGATAAAAAGTTATGGTCGAGAACAACTCCTCTCATATCGTTAATTTCTATATAATCGCCCACTGTGTAGGCATTGGTGGCAGATCTGAAGATTTCCCAATTAGCACTGGATATAACCTCTTTAAAGGCGAATACTATAGCAAAACCTAATGCCACAAATGAGATTGCGAGAGAATGTATTTCCTTTGACCAGATGAAAATCACACCAACTATAAAAATGAAAATCATTAAGTTTCTTATATGAATAGCTCGCCTCTTTCTTATGTCAAAAGGAAGGCGCGTTTGGGAAGAAAAAATCTTAACCAATATAGTTTTGAATAGAATTACTCCCAAAAGAAGGAGTACCGTGGTAACAACATCAAGTACAAGCGTATCCGTTACCTGAGGCAAAAAACTCTTTATCTTTTCCAATAGCTGATCCATTTATTTAACCTCTGAAGTAAGTTGAGATGCATTTAATAGATATAATAATCACAGATTTCGGTAAATCGTCACCTTTTATATAGAAAAGAAACAGATTTATAATCTATTACCAAAACTGTCGAGATGAAAAACTTCATTGGGATCTTTTCTATATTTCACGCCACCTGCTAAATTATCATCAAAATAACCAAAAGGTAAAACTGTTAAAATATTCAAGTTTTGGGGGATATTCAAATAATCCATAAGACCCTTTTTTTCAAGTCTCCCGATCCAGCATGTACCGAGTTTATTGCTCCAAGCCGTTAAAGCCATATTCTGAACTGCTCTCGTGCTATCTATCTCATGCCATTTTGAAGAGGGATCAGTTACAACAACAACTGCAAAATCAACTTGGGAGATAAAACTACCGCTGATGCAATATTTTGTCATATCATTCAGTTTGGCTTTATCTCTTATCAAAATAAACTGCCATGGCTGATCGTTATGAGCGCTCGGAGCTAACCTTCCCGCTTCTAGCACTTCCATAATGACTTCTTCGGGCACTTCCTTTTTTATATAGCTTCTAATTGAGCTCAATGTAGAAACACACTTAAAAACATCCATAATATTGTCTCCTAAAAGAAATTCGCCGATCAAAAAATCTTTTCAAATAAACATTCAAATAAACAATTGAGTATTGGAGAAAAAACTCTATACTTACATTTCTAATTATGACTTCCAAAAACAAAAATATACAGCATTTGTATATAAAAAACTGTAAGACATTAGATATTGCAATAGGAATCCGAGCGCAAAACCTTAAAGAATTAAGGGACGAGCTGTTAACGGTTCACTCAGAATCGACACATATAATAATCAAACTAAGATAAATTGAATTTTGAGGTATCCTAACTCATAAGAGATTAAAAATCTGGAGAATACGGCAATGGCAGAATCTGTAAAAGTAGGTGATTTGGCTCCAAACTTCGCACTTTTTTCCGAGAAAGATGAGGCTGTGGAGCTTCAAGATTACATTGGCAAAAAACCAATAGTTCTATTTTTCTATCCTAAAAACAACACTATGCTATGCACTAAAGAAGCATGTCACTTCAGAGATAACTTCAATGAATTCAAGAATATTTACGAATCTGAACTAATAGGAATTAGTTCAGATTCTATAGATTCTCACAAAGAGTTTGCTGAAGCTAATAACCTACCTTTTACCTTATTAAGTGATCCCGATGATGATGTTAGAAGAGAATACGGGGTGCCTAAAACACTCAGAATAGTTCCGGGCAGGGTCACATATGTTATTGATAAGAAAGGAATAGTCCGCCATATATTCTCCTCCCAATTAAACTATAAAAGGCATGTCAAAGAAGCACTTTCGGCTTTAAAGTCTCTTTAGACTAAGAATATTTCAATATAAAAATCACCGCTTTTTATCCCATGCCCTTATATATATTCTTCCTACATGATAAAGTTTTAATAGGCAAAATTACTATCATCTGGAAAAGCTTGGTAATATATTTGGATTAACAGGAGATTTAAATTGATAAAGAAACCATGGGCCGGAAGATTTAAAAAAGGAACACATAAAGTGGCTGAGAAATTTTCGGCTTCTATAGACTTCGATCAGAGATTATACAAAGAGGACATTGAAGGAAGCATTGCTCATGCGACAATGCTTGCTAACGAAGGGATTATATTAAAAAAAGAGGCTGATAAAATCATAAAAGGTCTTAAGCAAATAGAAAACGAGATCAAAGCGGGGAAGTTCCCATTTAGCGTAGAGTTTGAGGATATCCATCTTAATATTGAGAAACGATTAATTGAAAAAATTGGTGACGTTGGCGGAAAAATTCATACCGCTAGGAGCAGGAACGATCAGATTGCGCTTGATATGCGTCTTTACCTTAGAAAAGAAATAGTGGAAATCACAACTCTTATCGAGATAATTTTGGGGCGTTTGGTCGAATTATCTGAAAAAAACATAGATGCCATGATCCCTCTCTACACTCATGTTCAAAGGGGCCAACCGATACTTCTGTCCCATCAATTAATGGCTCTATACGAAATGTTAAAACGCGACCGGGCGCGCTACATAGATTGCTTAAAGAGAGTAAACGTTATGCCACTTGGAGCTGGGGCCGGAGCTGGAACAACTTTCCCAATTAACCGGAAGCTTGTAGCTAAGCTATTAGATTTTCCGGGCGTTACAGACAACAGTATTGATACTGTCAGTGACAGAGACTTTATCATAGAATTTATATCCACTTCCGCAACCTTAATGATGCACCTCAGTAGAATTTCAGAAGAGTTCGTCCTCTGGTCAACTAAGGAATTCGACTTTGTTGATCTGGGAGATGAGTTCACTACAGGCTCAAGCATAATGCCTCAGAAAAGAAACCCTGATATGGCAGAGCTAATCCGCGGAAAAACGGGAAGAGTATATGGTAATCAGGTAACAATTCTAACTATAATGAAAGGCCTGCCATTTTCATACAACCGCGACATGCAGGAAGATAAAGAGCCAATGTTTGATACTGTGGACACCGTAAAGGCATGCCTTGAAGTACTTTCCGAGATGTTAAACTCGATCAAATTTAAACATGATAATATGAAAAAGGCTCTAAATGAAGGGTTTATCACAGCTACCGATGTTGCCGATTATCTGAGTAGAAAAGGGCTGCCGTTTAGACAATCACATGAAGTTACCGGGAACATTGTTAGCTACGCTGAAGAAAAGGGTCTTGAACTTATGGATCTCGATATTTCAGAATTCCGGAAATTCTCCAAGCTTTTTGAAGAAGACCTCTATAACTTTATCACACTGGACGGATCTATAGAGAGCAGGAAATCTCACGGCGGCACAGCCAAGAAAAACGTAGTTAAAATGATCAAACTTGCGAAAAAGGAAATTGCTAGTTGGTAAATAATCTAGTCTAGTCCAGTCCAGTCACAAAAACAAGTTAAGCAGAATCCTTCGGTGTTTTAGGTGCATATAAAATACAGAGGAGATCTATTCATGTCTAAAATGACTAAAGAGGAATATAAGGAGTTTCTGCTCCAGGGCACAAAAACCGGAAAGCTTGCTACTGTTAGAGACGACGGGCGCCCGCATGTCGTCCCAATATGGTATACCCTTGATGGAGACAATTTAGTTTTTACGACAGGGGAGGCCTCAGTCAAAGCTAAAAATATGAGCCGTGATCCAAGAGTAAGCCTGAGCATTGACGATCAAGCTCCACCTTATTCTTTTGTAACAATAGAGGGAACTGTTACATTCTCAGAAGATCCTGAAAAATTACTATTCTGGGCAACTCGTATAGGGGGAAGATACATGGGAGAACATGAGGCTGAAGCATTTGGAAAACGAAATGCAGTCAAAGGGGAGCTCCTTGTGACTATAAAACCGACAAAAATAATAGCTTACAAAGATATTACGGCCTGGTAGGTCTATAACTTATGGGATTACTTGTAGAAGGCAAATGGCAGGACAAGTGGTACGACACCAAATCAACTGGCGGGCGCTTTGTAAGGCGGGAAAGCCAGTTTAGAGAGTGGGTTACCGCCGACGGGTCATCCGGCTTTAAGGCAGAACCTGGCCGTTACCATCTATACGTTTCATTGGCCTGTCCATGGGCTCACCGCACTCTTATATTCAGAAAACTAAAGAAGCTAGAGGGGGTGATTTCACTCTCTATTGTAGATCCTTTGATGGAAGAAAACGGATGGGAGTTTTCAGATTACGAGAGTTCTATTGAGGATAGTGTAAACGGATCTGATTACCTCCACCAAATCTATACAACGGCTAAACCAGACTACACTGGGCGGGTTACGGTTCCGGTTCTTTGGGATAAAGAAAAGAAAACAATTGTTAATAACGAATCATCAGAAATTATTCTTATGCTTAACTCCGAATTTGATGAATTCGGAAATTCGACACAGGACTTTTATCCACCTGAATTACGGGATGAAATTGATCAAATTAATGAAGCTGTATATCACAACATAAATAACGGTGTATACAAATGTGGGTTTGCTACAACACAGCAAGCCTACGAAGAAGCCTTTAATAATTTGTTTAGCACTCTGGATCAAATTGAGAATATACTCAGCAAGAAACGATATATTGTCGGAGATAAATTAACACTAGCTGATTGGCGCTTATTCACGACACTTCTCAGGTTTGATTCTGTCTATTACACTCACTTCAAATGCAATCTGCGAAGGATTGAAGAATATCCCAACCTGTCTAACTACTTAAGAGAGCTTTATCAATACCCCGGTGTTGAAGAAACAGTAAACTTCAAACATATAAAAGAACACTACTTCAAGAGCCACAAGACCATAAATCCGACAGGTATAGTCCCATCCGGACCGGAACTTGATCTTTCAACTCCTCATAACAGATCAAAACTATAAATATTTTTCTTAATATAATTTCCCCTTGCACATATATAAATTAGTAATGATAATTATCTTTAATGGCGAAACTGCATAGACCAATTGGCTTAAGCGTTTATGATCGACCTCTAACCTCTACTAAATATCGGAGTAAGGCATGAATCCGGATTCTAATAACGCCTCTCATCACGGTGGTTTGAACAAAGTATTATCCAAACTTTCGACAACTGAAAAGGGAAGTTCAATTGTTTTGCTATGGGCTCTGATTGTTGGATCATTGACTGGATGCGTGGGTGCACTTTTTCAAATAGCTTTAGCTCAAATAGCTACAGCAAAAGGTATGTTCTTCAAGTTTTTGGAGGTAACACCAGGATTGCCGCTAATCGGCTCGATAGTTCTTTCGGGTGTAATGGTCTTTATCGCTTTTTTATTGGTTAGAAAACTCGCCCCCGAAACAGGTGGCAGTGGTGTGCAGGAAATTGAGGGCGGTTTGGAAGGGATAAGACCTCTTAGATGGAGAAGGGTTATTCCTATTAAGTTTTTCGGCGGCTTACTGTCTCTTGGAAGCGGAATGGTAATGGGACGTGAGGGCCCGACAATTCAGATCGGCGGAAACATAGGAAAGATGATTGCCGATATATTTAAGGTTAGTAAAATCGATGCTCATGCTCTAGTAGCTGCAGGCGCCGGTGGAGGTCTTTCTGCTGCTTTTAATGCTCCACTTGCCGGAATACTTTTTGTTATGGAAGAGATGAGGCCAGAGTTCAAGTACAACTTTTTAACAGTTCAGGCTGTAATAATTGCTTCAGCATCCGCTGATATAGTACTAAGACTTATGGTTGGGCAAGAACTTGCTATACCAATGAATATGTTGTCTACACCTCCCCTGTCTTCATTATTTTTATTTCTTATATTTGGAGGCGTTTTCGGACTTTTCGGCTATGTATTTAATCGCTTACTAGTTTGGACTTTAAATTTCTTTTCTAATTTAACCGGATGGTCTTTTACCTTAACCGGGCTCATAGTAGGTGGGTTGATAGGTGCTCTTGTATGGCTTTTCCCAGACACTGTAGGTGGTGGTTATGTAGTAATACCAGAAGCTCTTAGTGGTTCTATACCGATCATGATTATGCTGTTACTGTTTGCAGTAAGGTTTGGGACAACCATGGTTAGTTATGGTTCAGGAGCTATAGGAGGCATTTTTGCCCCTATGCTGGCATTGGGAACATTATTCGGAATGTGGTTTGGACATTTTGCGCATTTCTTGCTGCCTGATTTAGTAGTTCAACCTGAAGTATTTGCTGTTGCGGGTATGGCAGCGCTTTTCTGCGCAACTGTGAGAGCGCCACTGACCGGGATTGTGTTAACAATTGAGATGACAGGGAACTATCTGATGATCCTGCCGTTAATTCTTACCTGTTTCACGGCAACAATCGTAGCTCAGGGCCTGGGCGGACAGCCTATTTATACCGTGCTTCTAAAAAGGACTATAGATTTGGCTAAAAGAACAGGCAATATGCTTATACCTGAGAAATAAGGGAGATGTATATGCATTTCATATATGGAATTAGATCAACTTAAGCAACTTCCTCCACACATCCACCTTCATCAAGAATCTTTTCAATTTCGTATCCCGCGGCTATTGTCGCAATTCGAGAAACTAGTTCGAGCGCTGGAGAACAAAGGGTTTCTACTTCTTCTATGTGTGTAGATTCATCACATGGATCAATATGAGCAAATTCCATACCTCTTGAGTTTAGATTTTCTAAAGTGTTTCGGCTCTTATTCAGCCTCAGAAATCCTCCGGCAACCTGGGCATCAATCAGATAAAAGACCGGCTCGGCAGAAATGTCCGATTCGTACTTAAGTGATGTGGGAATACCCTCTTGAAGCACCACATCTCTAACGGGGCTACCCCCTTTGCTAACTCTCATACGTTTTCTTTTATCAGAATTTAGAGCTCTTACATCCTCACCACTTGACACATTTACTACAGCCATTCCATAGGTGCCGGAATTACTCTTAATAAATAAATACGGTTCTTCCGATATTCCTCTTTCCTTGTATTGTATCTTTAACCTATTAATCATTGAATCAGCAACCTGGGCAATTTTTTCTCTATCTTCTCTACTATCAAAATCAACACCATAATCATCTATTGTATCAATTGAGATCACCCAAGGATCGATTTCAAGAATCTGAGCCACTTCTTGTGCAAGCTTATTATAAAATTCAAAATGTATACTTTTTTTCCTCGTATGCCATCCAATTTCCACAGGAGGCTCTACAGGCTGCGTTATATCTCTTAGAGTTTTTGGGCATTGCTCAGAAAAGTCGTTGTTTATCAATAGCAGATCAGGATTTAAATTAGGAATAGTAACTCTATTATTATCTTTTAAAGCTCTATACGCTTTTACTTTGTTTCCAGAAGCTGCTTCAAATTCCATCTCCCCCGGGAGATCATCGTCACTAATTATTCCCACTTCTACTCTATAGCCAACATTTTCAAGTATTGATTTGAGAACCGAAATATTCTCCCAGTAAAAAGTATTTCTTGTATGAAGCTCTGGGATAATAAGAATGCTATTCATTTTCGGATATTCTCTGTCAAAGTAATCTTTAAACAGTGAAGATGCCCTGTTTCTGAATGTATCAGATAGATTGTTAAAGCCAGCAGGAAAAACGTTAGTATCAACCGGCACAATTTTATGCTCAGAGATTCTTAAATCAACCGAGGTATAAAGAGGAATAAAGACTTTGTTAATTTGGTCTTTAATCCACAAATCCAGTTTGTCTTTATTTTTTGTTATTTTACTATTTAAATCTTGAAGATGATTCATATATATCTTTCCTTTCGAGATCTTATTCCTTTACAACATAAGTCCCTGCAATTTTATCATGCCAAGATTGAGAGCTTCTATCAAAAATAGACCAGACAAAACCAAGAAATAAGAAAGATCCTGAAATATAATAGCCAATCCACCTTACAAACGACTGCCAAAATCCAATTGAACCACCTTCCTCAGAAATTATTCTAATTCCCATTAACATCTTACCAACAGTTTTCCCCCCATAGCCATTAAGAATAACAAAATAGGAGGATGCCAGAAAAAACAGAAGCAGATATATCGGCATGGAAACTCGCTTTAATCCAAATGCATCTAGGTTCGTATCTTGCAATAAATAAATAGCTGCGCCAAATGCAAGTAAAGAGATAATTGCGATTATAACCAGGTCTATTAAAAATGCTAAAGCTCTTGAGTTTAAACCCGCGAGGTTAAAGGATAGTAGCTCTTCTTCGTAATTGTCAGTTCTCATATTAGATTGAGATATCTCATTTGGGGAATTTTCAAAAAGATCAGCATTCTCTATATCTTTATTCGATATTTTATTTGATGCTCTAATTACTACCAAAGATGCTTATTATTTTGAGACTGTATCAATATTATATCTTTGGTTCCTAGTAGTATGTTACTTTATAATTCGAATTAATAGCAAGTTAAACAAAGGAAAGAGGATCTAATAAACATAAAGAACTGCACCTGATCACAAACTTTCATTGTTTACGAGCAGGTGCAGTTAATTTTTCTAATTTGAATTATTTATTAACCATCAGACAATTTAAGATCGATTGCTGATTTTACGCCCTGAGGGTTAGCTCCCGGAACTTTCATTCCCTCTATTACAAAAGTAGGAGTGGAGTTAATACCGATTGCCTGCGCTTCAGCCATATCAGCCTTTACTCTTGCTGCAGTTTCATCCGATGCTACACATTTATCGAAGTCTTTCACGTTTAATCCTAGTTCTTTAGCATATGCATTAAAAGTAGCATCAGCATTTTCTAAGGTAATTTTCTTCTGATTATCAAACACTTTGTCATGGAAGGCCCAGAACTTATCATTTCCCTGGTCATACGCACAAAGGGAAGCAAGGGAAGCTTTCATAGCCCAATTGTGGTTTGGCAGTGGGTACTGCTTGTAAGAAATTGAAACTTTACCATCATAATCTTTTAAGATCTGAGGAAGCATCTCTTTTCCTTTTTGACAAAATGGGCACTGAAAATCTGAATATTCAACCACTGTAACCTGAGCGTCTTTAGTCCCTTTCGTTGGAGTGTTAGCAAGAGATATTTTCTCCATAGTTTCTTTGTGAGGATCAATAGTTGAATCCAGTATATCTGCTCCAAGTCCCGGTGTGCCTAAAATCATATATTTACCGTCTGTGCTAACAAAAAGAGGTACTTGCTGATTTCCGCCACCTATTGCGCCCTTTTTTAGACCAGCTATTCCTGTATCTGTAAAATCTTTGGTGTTTATAATATCTGTCCCCAAAATTACATATTGAGCATCGCCCATTATAAAGAGGGGAACCTGATTTCTACCTGCCTGGATTGTTCCTTTTTTAAACCCGGCAAAGCCTGACTCTTTAAAATCCTTTGTGCTCACAAGAGTTGCGCCTATCATTAAAGACTGACCGTCTTCGCTGACGAGAACTGGAACACTATTAG